>Ga0265331_10000059_pt1 | contig 172466 bp, 156 predicted proteins | sample 41923metaG_FD_202088 | JGI IMG/M metagenome (GOLD analysis project Ga0265331, IMG submission 202088) | Rhizosphere microbial communities from Carex aquatilis grown in University of Washington, Seatle, WA, United States - 4-19-23 metaG | ecosystem: Host-associated > Plants > Roots >... | reverse complement strand
TCTATAACCGCCATCGGTTGCATTCGTTCTTGGCGTACCGCAGCCCGGCGGACTATGAAGAGGAGGTTAGCCGATCGGCTGCGCGGGCAGCTTAACGGAGTTGTCCACTAAATCGGGGCAAGACCACGCTCGCGCCCCCTCCCGGTAGGAACCGCTATGATTGGCTCGATCGTATGATATGTTTGCGGGCACGCACCGACGGACTAGCGGCGGCCACCGAGAGGTTGGCCGCACTGCTTTCGGGTGTTGCGCGGACCACACGTCCGCGCAGTGGAAGGGGCTAGCTCGATGTTACAGGCATCATCATCTGAATCTGACACCGCGGAAGATATCGCTTCTGATGTGGAGTTCTTTGCGTTCACCGACCGCGGTCCGTGGACGATTGATCCGGCACGCATCACCTGGCTGCCCGGTCTGAAGGCGCTGCGGGAGCAAACTCAAGCAGAGCTGCCGGACCTATTGCAAAGACGCCTCATGCCACCGCTCGGGCGCTTTCTGGAAACCGCCTACCGTATCGGCGGCGCGCTCCTGGCGTGGCGGCTGAAGGAGCAGCGACAAGGCGGCGCCGTCTCGCGCGCCGGCATCTCACGGCGCTTGCGCCAGGCCGCAGAGCCGCTCGGACCGGCCTACATCAAGCTCGGGCAGATCGTCTCGTCCGGCAAAGGCCTGTTTCCCGACGAGCTGGTCGACGAGTTCAAGCAGCTGCGCGATCAAGTCAAACCGGAGCCCTTCGACGTCGTGCGCCAGACCGTCGAGGAGGATCTGGGGCGTTCGCTCGACAGCGTGTTCTCCTCGTTCGATCGGGAGTGTCTCGCGTCCGCATCGATCGCACAGGTGCATTGCGCCACCCTGCGCACCGGCGAGAAGGTCGTCGTCAAAGTACAGCGGCCGCGGGTTGCGAAGTCGGTGCGACAAGACATCCAGGCGATGGCGTGGATCGCGCCGCATCTCGTCGGCCGCATCCCCGTCTCCGCGCTGGCCAATCCGCCGGCACTCGTCGAGCTGTTTGCCGAGACCATCATTGAAGAGCTGGATTTCCGCCTCGAAGCCGAGAACATGCTCGACATCGCGCGCATCTTCGCCGAGGCGAACCAACGCATTATCGTCGTCCCGCGGCCACACCCCGAGCTGGTGACCAAACGCGTATTGGTGATGGAGCGCCTCTCCGGCTTCACGTACCAGGACGTGGAGGCGATGAAGGCCGCCGGCATCGACACCACGGCGATGCTGCAGGCATTGATCATCTCGTTCCTCGAAGGGGCGATGATTTACGGTGTCTTCCACGGCGACCTGCACGGCGGGAACCTGTTCGTCATGCCGGAGGGCCGCATCGCGCTGTTCGATTACGGCATTACGGCGCGTATGGATGAAGCCCAACGGCTGGCCTTTCTGCGCCTCATGATGCTCGGTGCGGCCAACGACATCCGCGGCCAGCTCGAAGCCTATCGCGACCTTGGGGCGCTGCGCGCCGACGCCGATCTCGATGCCATCATCCGCGAGCTCAAGCTCGATCAGCCGGTCGTCGATCCGACCAAGTTATCGAGCGCGGAGCTGGCGCACGAAATCCAGTACGTCACCAAGGCATTGATCGGCTACGGCGCCAAGCTGCCCAAGCCGCTGATGGTGTTCGTGAAGAATATGTTGTTCATCGACGACGCCATCGCGCACCTGGCGCCGGAGATCAATCTCTTCGACCAGGTGGTGCAGATCTACACCTACTTCGCGGAAACCCACGGCGAACGCATGGTGGCGGAATCGGGGATCAGTCCGGGGCAAAGCAGCTTGGACCTCACCGGCTTCAAGGCGTCCATCGGCCTCTCGAAAGACGTCGAGTCGCTGACCCACCGCGATTTGCAGAAGCGGCGCGAGATCATCCGCGCGCGGCTAGACGAGGCCCGCGAGCGGCCGCGGGCGTGAGGCTCTGCTCGGAAACGCCCACATCCGCGATCACCGGTTCCCGCCGTAGTTTGGGTCGCTCGTGCTCGAGTGCACCCGTGCCGGCCCGCAGCTCGCTTGCCTGCTGGCCGATGGCTACCGCGGAAGCGGTGAGCAGGCGGCGCAAGCCGGGCGTCTCCGCTTCCTTGGCAAGCATCGCCACACAGCGAGCGGTTTCGGCAAGCTTGAACGCTGCCATCTTGATCAACTCGTCATCGCGGATGTTCGTGCTGCTCACTGGGCTCATCGCCTCCCGCACATAGGCGTGGGCAAGCGCCGTACCAGGCCGCATGGCGACCATCGGCTGCCGCGAGGCTGCGCCGGTGTAAAGTGGACTGCACACTCACGCGGCCGGGACTGTGCAGTCCACTTTACAGCCAGCCAGGGCAGCACCCGGCCAGCGCATTTCTCCCAGCCGGTTGAGCCGCGCAAAAGCTTCCGATAGATTCGCAAGCGGTTGGAGCGCCGCCATGCCGAGCAGTGAGGAACTTTACGATCAGGCCGTCGATTGTGTCGCCGAGGGCAAACTCGCCGAGGCGGTCGCGAAATACCAGGCGGCGGTGGCGCTTGATCCGAGCTTCGCCGACGCCTGGGAAGGGTTGTCGATGGCGCTGGCCGATCAGGAGCAGTGGGACGCCGCCATCAACGCTGCCAAGAAGGTGGTCGAGCTGACCCCCAACGAGCAGCTCGGCTACACCAACGTCTCGCGTATCTATCAACGGGCCGGCAACGTCCCCGACGCCGAGGCGTGGGCGGCCAAGGCCCGCGTCCTCGACTGGAAGCAGCAGCTGAAAGAAGGCAAGCCGACGTAGCACTCAGGATTTAGAGCTGTGATCAAATCGCAACTTACACCGGATTCCGCGCGGGTAACGCCCGCAGCGACCAGCGGGAGCGGCCACTAGAAACACGCCGGCCGCAGGCCTCAGGACTGTTTGCACGACCACGGACGGAATCGTCGCGATCTCACCATCGCCTTGGCCATCACCGCCGGCTACTGCGTGGTGGAGTTCATCGGTGGCTGGGTCACCAACAGTCTGGCGTTGCTCTCTGACGCCGGCCACATGTTTGCCGACGTCGGGGCGTTGAGCATCAGTGTCTTCGCGTTGCGCCTGGCGCAGCGACCGCCCACGGCGAGCAAGACGTTCGGGTATCATCGTGGGGAGATTCTCGCGGCGTTCGTGAACGGGTTGGTGCTGTGGCTGATCGTCGGGCTGATCACGCGCGAGGCCTACGAACGTTTCTTCGCGCCCCCGGCGGTGCGCAGCGCCGGCATGATCGCCATCGCCGTGGTCGGTCTCGGCGTCAACCTCGTCAGCATGTGGGTGTTGCGGCGTTCCCACTCCACCAGCCTCAACCTGCGTGCCGCATTCGTGCACGTGGTGGGCGATGCGCTCGGATCGGTCGGCGCCATCGTCGCCGGGATTGCAATCCTCGGCTGGAATTGGACACTGGCCGATCCGCTGGTCAGCATCGGCATTGCGTTGCTCATCTTGATCAGCTCCTGGGGAATCGTCCGCGAATCGGTCGACATCCTCATGCAAGGCACCCCGCGCGAGATGCGCCTCGCCGACATCGAGCAGTGCCTGCGCGGGGTCCCGGCGGTGTGCGAAGTCCACGATTTACACGTGTGGACGCTGACCTCGGGGCGTTACCTGCTCAGCGTCCATCTCGTCATCGACAACGCCGCCGCCGCCCTGCCGGACACCACGCGCCGGGTGATCGACACGGCGCAGACCCAGCTGCGCGAGCGCTTCGGCATCGGTCACACGACCGTACAGGTCGACGCGGGCGGCACGTGCAGCGAGGAGTTTCGCGGACACTGAGACGGCTACGGCTTGGGGGCGTGAGGGGGTGAGCGGCATAAATTCCGCCAGTCCCGCAAGCCACCAGGCCTCCCCTAAAATCTGTCCGCAATCCAATAGACGCTGCGCTCCGGCGGAAGCAGGCGGAGAAAAATGTCCTCGGCCTCGAGCTCGGCGGTGGGGATGCCCAGCTTGGCGGCCAGGCGTTCCGGCGAGATGATGCGCCACATCCAGAAGACGTCTTCGACGGTGTACAGGTTGAGGCCGCGGGCACGCAGCTGCTCTTGCACGGCGGGGGCAATGGCGAGTTGCGCGAGGGTACCCGGCAACGCCGCGGCCTCGTTCGCATGCAAGCGGCAGATGAGCTGCACGAGCGCATCCTCGTGACCCGGCAGGCAGCCGTGCTCCATGACGAGATAGAAGTCGTAGAGCGTGGTGCCACGCGCGTAGGCGACGATCGCGTTGCCGTCGCGCGCCACCAGGAAGTCCTCGCGCGGATTACCGGCATAACGCAGCTGCCCGCTCCAGTAGCGCGGGTCGCGTACCGTTGGGCCGCTGAAAGGCGCATTGTAGTGCGCGTAGATGTGCATCACGGCATCGAGGTCCGCGGCCGCGAACGGGTCGAGCGCATAGCGGCCAGCGGCGGCAACACGCACCGTGTCCATGAACACCAGATGGCGGACGTGACTCATCCATCCCAGCCGCCCGTAGAACGGCAGGCGTGTGGCGAACAGCAGCGACAGATCGAGCTCGTGCTCCTGCATGGCCCGCACACCACGCGTCAGCAACTCCCCGGCAAGGCCGTGCTGGCGGTACTCGGGCAAGGTGAAGACGTTCCCCACGCCGCCAACCTCGACGGTGACACCGCTGAGGCGCACCGACTTGCGGAAGATCTGGAAGGTACTGACGATGCGGCCGTGGTCGACCGCGACAAAACACAAGTCATCGCGGAACGCCGGGTCGTGGTGAAAATAGCGGGCAAAGAAATCGCGATCGCCGAGCCAGTGTTGCAGCAGGTCGAGGACGGCGTCCTGTTCGCCGGACTGGATGGTGCGCAACTCCATGGATACTGATTCGTGCTCGTGAATCGTGCTCAGGGCGCCTCTTCAGTGTGGCGCGCTCTCCGCCAGGTCACGAAAGGCAAAACTCTGGCTGACTCCGGCAAACGGTTTGCCGTCCACTTCGACGTATGGGTACACGAAGTAGTTGACCGTCCCGCCATCCTGATGCGGGGCGAGCGTCACGTCACGGCCGATGCTCATGCGGACGCGGTTGGTATCCAGTGCGCCGAAGAAGTAATCGCGCTTCTTGGGAAACTTGCTGGCTTCCGAGCTGTCCACCGGCACCCAACCGAGCCCTTCGAGATAGAATGCGGCCCAGCAGTGATAGCCGCCGATTGCGCCCTCCTTGTCAGCGGGTATCGGCAAACCGATCTCGAACTTTGCCGGAATGCCGACCGAACGGGCCATGCCGATCAGCAATGAATGATAGTCGGTGCAATTGCCGCGCTTGTTGTCGCAGGCCCAGATAGCGTCGCCATGTCCCCACCCGGTGCCGCTCTTGTCATAGTGGAGATGGGTGGTGACGTACTCATAGATGGCGCGGGCTTTGTCGACGTCGCTGTCCTTCCCTTGGGTGGCTTCGCGCGCCACGTCGGCGATCTTGCCGTCGAGCGGCACCAGACGGTCCGGCTTGCGGAAGCGCTCGAGGAGTCGCGCGTTCTCCTGCTCCGCACGCGGCGTCGCCGGCACGGTGCCGGGGCGGTTGACGTACTCTCGCCGGATCACGTCGAAGGTCATGACGATATCGAGGTTACCGCCGGACGGCGGCGGGCCTTCGAAGTACAGGATGCCGTTGCCATACTCGGGCTCCTGCTTGGCTGTCTGCGGATACGGCGAGGCGACGGACATGTTGGAAATCGTCTGCCACGTGTCCGACTGAGGAGACGGCAACCAGACACGCACCGTCTTCGCGTCAACCGGGAGGCCGCTGATGCTAGCGGTGTAACGAATCTGGAAACGGCGCTCGTGCGGCTCGGTCGAGGCGATCGACGCCGCGCCCGTTGCCATCAGCATTCCAAGTACGCACGCGGCGCAGCTGATTCTCATCGTCACCTTCCTCCGTGAAGCCGTGATACAGAAGGCTGTGCACGAGATCGAGGATGGCGTCAACAACCGGCGTGCCGACTTGTTCGTGCCGCTTCACCCGTGGTAGAAATAGCTAGCCAATAGTCATTTGGGAGATTGAGCCAATGGCAACGGTCACCGCACTTGAAGCGAAGACGAGGTTCGGCACGCTCCTCAAGCGTGTGGCACGGGGTGAAGAGGTTGTGATCACGCGCCATGACAGACCTGTGGCCAGGCTGGTGCCCGAAGGCCAACGCAGGCTCTCGCAGGTGCAACAGGCGATCACCGATCTGCGCAACATTCGTCGGGGGATTGCCGTACGCACGGGCCGCAAGGCCACCCTCTCGGATGGCGAGGTGCGCGCGGCCATCGATGCGGGCCGGCTATGAACGCGCGCTTCGTGGCGGATGCATCGGTTGGGGTTGCGTGGGTACACCCCGCCCAAGCCACGCCGCAAACGGAGGCGATGTTACAGGCGCTCTACGACGGGGCGGTTGTCGAGGCTCCTGCCCTCTGGCCGTCGGAGGTTGCCAACGCGCTGCTCGTGCTCGTGCGGCGAAAAAAGCTGTCGGCAAGCGAGCGCCATCGCTCCCTGATCGCCCTCCAGAATTTGTCCGTGGAGCTCGACCATGAAATGTCCGCCCTGGCGTTCACCAAGCTGTCGACGCTCGCCGCGGAACATCGGCTCAGCGTGTACGATGCCGCGTATCTGGAGTTGGCCCTCCGCAAGAAACTCCCGCTCGGCTGCAAGGACGGTCCACTCCGTGCGGCCGCCAAGCGTTGTCATCTCACATCACTCTGAATAGACCGCCGATGCCCAAGGCGCGCACCATCTTCGCGTGTCAGACCTGTGGCTTTCAGTCGCCGCGTTGGCTCGGACGTTGTCCGGACTGTCAGGGCTGGAACACGCTGGTCGAAGAACGCGAGGCCGGACCGGAGTCAAAACACTACGCCAGCCAGGGCGTGGCAACGGCGCAGCCACTCACCGAGGTGCGTGCCGCGGCAACGCCGCGCCAGCAGTCGGGGATCGGGGAGCTCGACCGTGTCCTCGGCGGCGGCGTGGTGCCGGGCTCGGTGGTGCTCATTGGCGGCGATCCCGGAATCGGCAAGTCGACGCTGGTGCTGCAAGCGCTGGCAGCGCTGGCGCGCACCGGCAGGATGCTCTACGTGTCGGGCGAGGAATCGCCGCAACAGATCAAGATGCGAGCCGATCGTCTCGGGATCGCCGAGGAGCGGCTGCTGATCCTTGCCGAGACATCGTTGGAGCGCATCATCGAACAGCTGCAGACACTCGACCCGGCGGCGGTGGCCATCGATTCCATCCAGACCGTGTTCACCGAGCAGCTGAGCTCGGCACCGGGCAGTATCGGGCAGGTGCGCGAGAGCGCCGCCCGGCTGGTGGTGCACTCGAAAGCAGCCAACCGCGCCACGTTCCTTGTCGGGCACGTGACCAAAGACGGCTCCTTCGCCGGACCGCGCGTCCTCGAGCACATGGTGGATACCGTGCTCTACTTCGAAGGCGACCGGGGCCATCCGTTCCGCATCTTGCGGGCGGTCAAGAACCGCTTCGGCTCGACCAACGAGATCGGCGTGTTCGAGATGAAGGAAAGCGGGCTGCAGCCGGTGGCCAACCCGTCGGCGTTGTTTCTGGCCGAGCGCCCCGAGGAAGTCCCGGGCTCGGTGGTCATCGCCAGCATCGAAGGCACGCGGCCCATCCTCGTCGAGGTCCAGGCCCTGGTATCGCCGACCTCGTTCGGCACGCCGCGTCGCACCACGCTCGGCTTCGATCCGAACCGCGTCGCCGTGCTGATCGCGGTGCTCGAAAAGAAAATGGGCATCCATCTGCTCGGACAAGACGTATTCGTCAACGTCGCCGGCGGCGTGCGTATCGACGAGCCGGCGGCGGACCTCGGGGTGATCGCCGCCGTGGCGTCGAGCTTTCTCGACAAGCCCGTCGATCCGCACACGCTGCTGATCGGCGAAGTCGGCCTCGCCGGTGAAGTGCGCGCCATCAGTCAAGCCGACACGCGCGTGCGCGAGGCGATGAAGCTGGGTTTCGCGCGCTGCATTCTGCCGGAGTCCTCGCGCCGTCAGCTACCGGCGTTGGACGGAATGGAACTGCTTGGCGTCAGCTCACTCGCCGACGCCTGGCAGCTGTTGTTCTGATCGACTGCAGCCACACCGACGGCGCGCCAAAAACTTCCGCAAAACACTTGAACAGCAGCTCCTATGTGTGGTAGCAACGCACGGCTCCGGTGCTGGACGAGATGGTTCGGCGGGTGGGCTGGAAGGGTGGCTGAAGTGACCGGGGATTCTAGAGTCCGCAGTACAGACGATTTCCGGGGCACTGATCACGTGAGTGGTATCAGCTGTCTTGTTCCTCCAGCGCACCGCAAAGGTTCCGGAGCGATGGCGAACGTAACACGGCCGGAGTCAGTAGGGTCGCACCAGCGACCGAGGAGAATGGGCGTGTAGAAAAATCCACGTTGCTCGAGGGCGCCTCAGGCTCTTCCCCACCCGGGCAACCAGAAACGAAAGGAGGGAGGACCATGCAGCTTCGGACACAGGCAGTGTGTTGGCTGGCACTGCTTCTCTCAACGATAGCTGGTTGTGCCGCGAGCCGGCCCGCCAGCGATGAAGTTCCACCTTGGATCAGCGAGCAGGGTATATCCCTGGCGTCGCGCACGACAGTCAAGCATTCCTATAACGCTGCCGGCGATAGCCGCGGCTCTCCCTACGGCAAGCTCGGGGCGGACGGCAAACCGAACGAGTTCGATTTTTCCCACCCACGCGTCGACGATTTCGTCACGCAGTTCCAGACCAACTTGCGCCGCTTCTTCACCGGCGCCCTGTCGCGCAGCGGGCGCTATGTCCCGCGGATGACCACGATCCTCGAGAAGGAAGGCGTACCGCCGGAGTTGGCGTACCTACCACTGATCGAAAGCGGCTTTCGCGAGCACGCGGTGTCGCGCGCCGGTGCCGTCGGGCCGTGGCAGCTCATTCCCGGTACCGGGCGGCGATACGGCCTGCGCATCGACCGCTACGTCGACGAACGTCGCGACCCGGTGAAGTCGACCCAAGCAGCGGCGCGCTATCTCCGGGATCTGCACGACATGTTCGGCGACTGGCACTTGTCGCTGGCGGCGTACAACACCGGTGAAGGCCACATCAGCCGGATCCTGGAAAAAGGCGCTGCCGGTGATTTCTGGGAGATGAGCGACCGGGGCTATTTGCATCACGAAACCGAAGACTACGTCCCCGAGTTCCTCGCCGCGCTGCATATTGCTGAAACCCCCGAGGCCTACGGTTTCGAAGTTCCCGAGCGCGAGGCCGTGCGGTACGACATGGTGAAGGTGAATCGCCCCTTGCAACTCGACACGGTGGCGCGGCTCAGCGGGGCCTCACCGGGCCAGATACGGGACTTGAACCCGGCGCTGCACCGCGGCATGGTCCCACCGCAGGGATATGCGGTGCGATTGCCGAAGGGCACCAAGGAGACGTTCCAAGTGGCGTTGGCTACCTACGAGAGCACGCCGCAACCGGAGGTCAAGCACCACACCACCACCAAGCGGCACGGTAAACGTGTGGCGCACCGGCGCAGCAGTCGGCATCGCACCAGAGGTTAAGGGCCTGCGGCCTGCGGCCGGCGTCCTTTCTATGGGCCGCTCCCGTTGGTCGCTAGCGGCTGCCAAGTTCGGCAACGTGCTAGGGCCTGCAGCCGGTGTCCTTTCTATGGGCCGCTCCCGTTGGTCGCTAGCGGCTGCCAAGTTCGGCAACGTGCTAGGGCCTGCGGCCGGTGTCCTTTCTATGGGCCGCTGTCCGTATGGGTCTCTTGAGCACTGACGAGGTCAGTAGTCGGGGCATCGTTTCGGCGTGATCGCAGGCCTTGGCGACTCGCAGCCTTTCGTGTACGGTCGCGCCCGTGCGCCGACAAATTCAACAGATTTTTTCGACGAGCATTGCGGTCAAGCGACAGTTCCTGCGCGATAATCTTGCGACGCTGGAACAAGCGATCGAACTGGTTGCGGCGGCACTGCGTGACGGGCACAAGCTGTTGCTCTTCGGCAACGGCGGCAGCGCCGCCGACGCCCAGCACATCGCGGCCGAGTTCGTCAACCGTTTCAAGATCGAGCGCGTGCCGCTGCCGGCGATCTCGCTGACCACCGATACCTCCGCGCTTACCAGCATCGCCAACGACTACGGCTACGCCGAGGTGTTCGCCAAACAGGTGCGCGCCCTGGGCCGGCCGGGCGACGTGGCGTTGGCCATCTCCACCAGCGGCCAGGCGATAAATGTGCTCCGTGCGGTCGCCGTCTGCAAGCGCATCGGAGTGCGCACCATTGCGTTTACCGGTGGCAGCGGTGGCAAGCTCGCCACAGTAGCCGACCTCGTCTTGCGCGCCGCGGCCACGACTGAGACAGCGCGCATCCAGGAGACACACATCCTCGCCGGCCACGTCATCTGTGAGCTGGTGGATGCGCGGCTGTTCGGGGGCGGACAGTGAAGCTGCCGAAACGGTTGGGCGTCAAGCCGCTCGATCTCTCCAAAGTCCGCACCTACCCATTGCGCGCGCGTCGCAGCATCGTGCGCACGCCGCTGATCGCCACACCGCCGCGCGCCGGGATGCGCGTCGCCGACTTCCTCGATGGCCTACCGGACATTCTGGCCGCCAGGGATCTGCGCACCGTGGCCCAACAGATCGCAACCCGGCACCGGGCCGGCAAGCGCATCGTGCTGGGCATGGGAGCACATCCGATCAAGGTCGGGCTCGGTCCGCTGATCATCGATCTGATGACACGCGGCATCCTCTCGGGTGTGGCGATGAACGGCGCTGCCATCATTCACGACTTCGAGCTGGCGTATGCGGGCGAAACCTCCGAAGACGTCGCGGTCAATCTGGCCGACGGCCGCTTCGGCATGGCCGAGGAGACCGGACGTTTTCTCAACGAAGCCATCGCCCGCGCCACGGACGATCAAGGTCTCGGCGCCGCTGTCGGCGCGGCAATTCTGCAAGCGCGGCTGCCCCATGCGCACTTGAGTATCCTGGCAACCGGCGCGCGCCTGGGGGTGCCGGTCACCGTGCACGTTGCGGTCGGCACCGACATCATCCACATGCATCCGTCCGCCGACGGCGCGGCCATCGGCGCCACCAGCTTGCGCGATTTCCGCCTGCTTGCCGCCGTGGTCGGCGGCCTGCGCGGCGGCGTGTTCATCAATCTTGGCTCGGCGGTGCTGATTCCCGAAGTGTTCGTCAAAGCGCTCAACCTGGCGCGCAACGTCGGCACGCGCGTCGACAACCTGGTCACAGTCGATATGGATTTCATCCGCCAGTACCGCCCGCAGATGAACATCGTCCAACGTCCGACCGCCGGCAGCGGCCATGGCTACCGCCTCACCGGGCATCACGAAATCATGTTCCCGTTACTTTGCGCGGCGGTGCTTGAAGCGTTGGGGCGGGGCGGGGCGTGAGACAAGTCCTCCGGCCTCTCGTAGCCCTCGGTACCGACCCAATCGGGCAAGCTACAGGGGGAACGTGGGCCGCAGGTCCTACGGCGCGACCACTATCGACGGCACGCACAGCTCGTCACGCGAGCGCGGATAGACGATACCCGAACCAAACTGGTTGTTGACGAACACGCGGCCTACGCCGCTGACGCCCCCGGTCAGGTGATAACAGAGCAGGCGGTCGCCATGCGTCTCGGCGCCGGGCGTTTCGTTGTTCTTGTTCGCCGGCAGGCACAGGCGCGTCGGCTTGCCGACGGTGAGCGCGGCCGCGCTGAGCTGATCCGCGAGCCTGACGTTGTGAATCGGGACGAAAGCTCGCGCCCCGCTACTGCGCTTCACCTTATAACAGGTGAAGTGGTCGATGGCTGGTGACACCGGTACCGGGGGCGGTCCCGTCAGACTCTCGGCCGTCGGGACGAGCAGACGCTCGGGCCGGGTCACGTCGAGGAGCAGCAACCCGAACTGGTTCGCTACCAGTTGCCGGCGCAAGGGCAGTCGCTGCAAGATCTGTTTCGGGTTTTCAGGCGCAAGCGCATAGCTTTCCAACTGATCCGCAGCCGATAGAGCGTCCGGATTCTCACCGTCCTCGTTGGTTGGCGTACAAAAGTCGCGTAGCCCGTGCACATGTGCGGTGAAGCTGGTCACCGCATCCGTCACGCTCACCAGGGCGGGCGGCGGCGGCGCGGCGAGAATACTGCCGCGGTAGCATTGGAAGGGCATGCGCGGATTCAACTGCGCCGCGAGCTGGCCCCAGGGTATCGCCTCCTCCAGGCTGAAGTAGGCGATGCCGCCAGGTTGAATGGCCGGCGCAAAGTAGACGATGCCGGCGCTCTCGCCGTGAATCGAGAAAAAGACTCCCGGCCCCTCGTAACCGGTCGGGCCAAACGGGCACCCCGCGGGAGCGCCCAGCGGAGTGCAGAGGCCGTCACCATCCAGGTCGAAAAACGGTACGGAATTGCTGCTCAGCGCAATCGTGCTCACCGGCCGGTTGGAGCTGTTGTGTACCCCGACGAGCGTGTCGTCGCCGTCATACGAAACCTGCCTCCCATCGATCAACACCTCCACCGTCCCGGCGGCAGTGACCTCCAGGAGCGCGCCGCAGCCGGTGCCCGGACCGATGGGAGGACATTGGGTGAAGGGGGCGGTGAAACCGCCAGGGAACGTGCAGTCCGCCTCGCAGCCGTCGCCGGAGATGGTGTTGCCGTCGTCGCACTGCTCACCCGTATCGAGGACGCCGTTGCCGCACAATTCGATTTGGCAGCTCGCGTCACAGCCATCGCCGGAAACGGTATTGCCGTCATCGCACTCTTCCCCGCTGGTCACGATACCGTTGCCGCAGGCCGTGTAGGTGCAGTTCGAGTCGCAGCCGTCCCCGGAAATGGTATTGCCGTCGTCACACTGCTCCCCCGATTCGCGCACCCGGTTACCGCAGACATCGCAGGGAATGCTGCAGATGCTGGTCGTTTCACCGATGCAAATCTCGTCCCAGGAGACGGTGCAGCAAAACGGGTCGGCCGTGCAGATGCTAGCGACACAGGCGTTGCATCCCGGGACAAGCGGCGCCCCGAAAACGCAGGTGTCGTGACACTCCAGCTGGCAGCTCGCGTCACAGCCGTCGCCCGAAACGGTGTTGCCGTCGTCGCACTGCTCGCCAGCCTCGACGATCGTGTTGCCGCATTGCTGCGCCGTCGCGCGTGATGCGCTCGTCACGCCAACGAGTAGCGCGACCAGCGCCACCAGGACCCAACGAAGGGTGAGCCCCGGCACACGCACGCGCCCGGCACGCGCGGTCGGCACGACGGTTCGAAGCGCGCTCACGGCTCGGTGTCCTGGTTTCATTCAACTCTCCTTACACGGGGGCGTGACCGGCACACGCTGCTCCAAGAGCACCCACGGAAGGTTGGTCCATCAGAGTCCCCCCTCTGTGGGCGCTGGGTTACTCCGCGCTGGTGTGCAATGTCAAGCCAACTCTGTTCTTTTGCGCTGGCGTTTCCCCCTTTCCCGTAGGGCGTGGGCCGTGCAGGTCGGCTCGCCGCCGGTCGCAACACGACGCGGCAATTCGTGGTGCCCCATCCGTTTACTCACCGAAACTGATGTGCTAGCAACCTGAGTTGGCCCCCCGATTTTCTCAGGAGGTTTTCCATGTCCGGTCATTCAAAGTGGAGCTCAATCAAGCATAAGAAGGCTGCCAAGGACTCCAAGCGCGGCAAGCTCTTCACCAAACTCATCAAGGAAATCACTGTCGCGGCCCGCATGGGCGGCGGCGACATCAACGCCAACCCGCGCTTGCGCACGGCGGTACTGACGGCGCGCGAGAACAGCATGCCCAACGAGAACATCGACCGCGCCGTCAAACGCGGCACCGGCGAGCTCGAAGGCGTGACCTACGAAGACGTCCAGTACGAGGGCTACGGTCCCGGAGGCGTGGCCATCATGGCCAGCGCGCTCACCGACAACCGCAATCGGACGGTCGCCGAGCTGCGTAAGGTGTTCGAGAAGTGCGGCGGCAACATGGGTTCCGCCGGCTGCGTGGCATGGATGTTCCACAAGCGCGGCGTGCTCTCCATCGAGAAGAGCGTCGCCGACGAAGAGCGCGTGATGGAGGTGGCGTTGGATGCCGGCGCCGATGACGTCACCGACACCGGCGATGGCTACGAGATTGTGACCGCGCCCGAGCATTTCGAAGCCGTAAAGAACGCGCTGCAGACGGCGGGGATCGCCACCGCTACCGCCGAGGTCATCATGGTGCCCGAAAACATGGTTGCCGTGAGCGGTAAGGAAGCCGAGCAGACCATGCGGCTGCTGGAAGAGCTCGACGACCACGACGACGTGCAGAGCGTGGCCTCGAACGCCGACATCCCGCAAGAAGAGATGGAGCGGCTGAGCGCGTAAAACAATGGTGAATGGTGAATGTTCGGAAATTCACCATTCACCATTTAGCATTCAACATTCTCGGGAGAGTGGATGCGGGTGTTGGGGGTGGATCCGGGGACGGTCGCAACGGGGTGGGGCGTCGTTGACGAACACACGCCCCGCCTGACGCACGTCGCTGGCGGGGTCATTCGGCCGCGCGGCTCGCTGGCCGAACGCCTGGCTCACGTCTACGAGCAGGTGCGCCGTCTGCTCGCCGACTTCGAGCCGGCCTGGCTCAGCCTCGAAAAAACATTCGTCGGCGCGAACGTGCAAAGCGCCTTTCGCCTGGGTGAAGCGCGCGGGGCGATTCTCGTGGCGGCCGCGCAGGCCGGCGTTTCCGTGCGCGAGTACAGCCCGGCTGAAATCAAGGTCGCGGTGGTCGGGCATGGGCGCGCCGTGAAGCAGCAGATGCAAACGATGGTGCTCCGGCTCCTCGATTTACCCGGTCCGCTGGCCGCCGACGAAGCCGACGCACTCGGTGCCGCCATTTGCCATCTCCATACCCAGAGCTTTGCCGTGCGCGCCAACGCAGAGGTCGTACCGCGCACGCGCCGCACCGCGTCGTCGCGACGTGGCTGGGCGCAACGCGTGGTCCAGCTGCGGCGGTAAGCTAAAGAGCGGCAATGCCACGCAAGGGCATGTTCGAGGGCGAAGGCACTTTCATGTGGCTGGTTCTCGCCGGCCCTTTTCTGCTTGGCCTTCTCGTGACACTCATTGCGCCAAAGCTAATCGGCCATTCCGAGCAAGCGCCAGCGGCCGCAACCGCCGCCGCATTGCGGGGCACCCCAACTCCAACCCCATCGCCCACCGCGAGCTCAAACTAGTCGTCATGAAGCTGCGCATCGTCCGAGAGGAATGAAGATCCCCAAGCCCTCAAGCCCCCACGCCCTCAGTCCCATTTTCGAAGCAGGACATCACCCAGCCCCGGTTCGGGTCGACAGCAGCGACGCCGAGGTTTAGAGTACCTCGCCATGATCGCCCAGCTTGCCGGTGCGCTGGCGTACAAGTCGCCTGAACACCTCGTCGTCGACGTGCACGGCGTCGGCTATCAGGTGCTGGTCTCACTAAACTCGTTTTACCGGCTGCCCGAGCCCGACCAGCCGGTGCGCTTGCTCATCCACACCCACGTGCGCGAAGACGCGCTGCAGCTGTACGGGTTCATCGATCGCGAGGAAAAAGAGCTTTTCCTGCTCCTGACGAGCGTCTCCGGGATCGGACCGCGGCTGGCGCTGAACATCTTGTCCGGGACGCCGAGCCACGAGTTGCTCGACGCGCTCGAAGCCGGCGATCTGGTGCGCCTGGTGGCGATTCCCGGCGTCGGCAAGAAAACCGCCGAGCGGCTGGTGCTGGAGCTGCGCGACAAGATCAAGCTAGTGCGCGTGGCGGGCGCTGATGGCGCACGGCCGGCAACCGGCTTGGAAGCCGAAGCCGTGTCGGCGCTGGTCAACCTCGGCTATCGCCGCAATGAAGCGGAACGCGCCGTCAAGGCCGCGGTGTCCAACGGTGCCAGCGAGCTCGAGGCCGTGATCCGTACCGCGCTGAAACGGGTGAGCGCATGAGCGCGCCGGATGACCGCCTCATCGCCGGGGTCCCCGCCGACGAAGATCTCTCGCTCGATACCACGCTGCGCCCTCCGTCGCTCGAGGAATACATCGGCCAGGAGAGTGTCAAAGCGAACCTGCGGGTCGCCGTCGACGCGGCCAAGGGACGGGGTGAGTGCCTGGACCACCTGCTGCTCTACGGTCCTCCCGGTCTCGGCAAGACCTCCCTGGCGCACATCATCGCGCGCTCGATGGGCGTGAACATCCGCTCCACCGCCGGTCCGGTGATCGAGCGCCCCGGCGATCTGGCAGCGATCCTCACCAACCTCGAAGCCGGCGACGTGCTGTTCATCGACGAGATCCACCGCCTCAGCCGGGTGGTCGAAGAGATTCTCTATCCGGCGATGGAGGACTACCAGATCGACGTGATCATCGGGCAAGGCCCATCGGCGCGCTCCATCAAGCTCGACCTCAAACGCTTCACCCTGGTGGGGGCGACGACGCGCGCCGGGCTGCTCACGTCACCGTTGCGTGACCGCTTCGGGGTCAGTTTCCGGCTCGACTTCTACACGCCGACGGAGCTCGCCACCATCGTGCGCCGCTCCGCGCGCATCCTGAACGTCCCGATCGAAGATTCCGGCGCGGTCGAAATTGCCCGCCGGGCGCGCGGCACGCCGCGCATCGCCAACCGCCTGTTGCGCCGCGTGCGCGACTTCGCGCAGGTCCGCGCCCAGGGCGTCATCACCGCCGAGGTCGCCGATCAGGCGTTGAAGCTGCTCGAAGTCGATCAGCAAGGATTCGATAAAATGGATCGCGCCATTCTGCTGACCATCATCGACAAGTTCAGCGGCGGCCCGGTCGGCGTCGAGACCCTCGCCGCCGCCGTCGGCGAGGAGCGCGATACGATTGAAGACGTCTACGAGCCCTTCCTGATCCAGGAAGGCTACCTCAGCCGCACGCCGCGCGGCCGCATGGCGACGCCGCGGGCGCTCGAATTCTTTGGTCGAAAGCCAAGCCGCGGTTCCGTACAGCGCAACCTGTTCGAGCCACGCGAGGACGGCGGTAAAACGTAAGCCTCCCCACGCGCCCCTTACGTTTGACGTTTCACGTTTAACCCATTCCCTCATGAGCGACCTCGGCAAGCTGCTGATCCTCATCGGCGTTGGACTGGTTGGCGTCGGCCTGTTGCTGACACTTGCGGGCAAGATCCCCTGGCTCGGCAAACTACCGGGAGACATCTACTACAAGAGCGAGCACGTGACTTTCTACTTTCCACTGGCGACGTGCGCCCTGGTGAGTATCGTTCTGAGCCTCCTGTTTTGGCTGCTGCGACGCTGAGGCCGCAGAGAAAGATAGAAGTCAAAAGGCCGGCCACTTTTGGCTTTTGCAAATTGACTTTGCCTTTTGACTTGGTTCTTCGAAACGCACTTCGGTTGCGGCAAGAGCGCGCGCCTTGACGATGGGTGGCAGTTGATGTCCCAGGCGAGCAAAGTTGTACCGCATCGGTGCAGCTGTTAGACAACCGCACCATCTTGCCGAGATCGTCACTGCAGAGGGCATATCGTTTGCTGTCGCAAACGTGCGTGGGGCCGTCACCGACATCTCGCCGGGAAAAACAGGGGCGTCTTGCATCTGCGCGCCACGCGCTGAGCCGAATACTCTGCGGGCTCGTGCTGGGCGCCCACCTCGCCTTCGGCGCAGATGCTCAGGCGCCGCTTGCTGGCGCTACTCATAGCGCAGCCGTTCCCACCGCGGCCGGCACCACGGCCGCTCCGTTGCCGACAACCGGCACCGAGTCCCAAAACCGTCCCTGCCCCACCAGCAAGCTCTTCAGTGCCGCGGCGCTGCCGGCGGCCATGCGCGAGTTGGTGATCTCGCAGAAGAAGCAGGTGTGGGAGCAGGCGTTGGGCGGCCAGCAAGCAGCGCGGCCGCACATCCAGGCGCGTCTGCTCGGCTGGCCGGCGCGCGCACTGGTCGACAAGGACGCTTTGCCGAAGGACGATCGCGAGTTTCTGCTGCGCGTCGCACGCGATACCTGGCGCGGCCTCGACACGCTGCGCGATCGCGACAGCGGTCTGCCGATCGACAATGTCCGCCTGTCAAAGACCTCGGTGGCGCTGGCCGACTCCGCTATCGGAGACTACACCAGCAGCACGGATATCGGTCTCTATCTCGTCGACGTCGTCGCCGCCGAACGTCTCGGCTTCATCGCGCACGACGCGGCGGTTGAGCGGATTGTCCGCGTGCTCGATACGGTGGACGGCCTCGAGAGCTACCGCGGGTTTCTCTACAACTACTACGACACGACGTCGCTCGAACGCACCAGCAACTTCGTTTCCTTTGTCGATGTGTCGTGGCTGACCGCCGCGCTCATGGTTGTACGCATGAGCGTCCCGGAGTTGGCGCCGCGCTGCACACAGCTGATCACGCAGCGCGACTACCGGTTTTTCTACGACGACGCGGCACGGCTGATCTCGCATGGCTACTACACCGATCCCGGCGCGCGCTCGCCGTATCATTACGGCATCCTGTACACCGAATCGCGCCTCGGCAGCCTGATCGCCATCGGCAAGGGGGATGTTCCGGAAGCGCTGTGGTTCGAGATGCTGCGGACGCTGCCCGCCGACTGCGACGGACAAACCCAAAGACCGCATGGCGTGATCACGAAGACCGTGCGCGGGCACCAGTTCTCCGCCGGCTACTACGAGTGGGAGGGCACGCGCTACGTCCCGTCGTGGGGCGGCAGCATGTTCGAGGCGCTGATGCCGACGTTGCTGCTCGACGAGATGCGATATGCGCCGAAGAGCCTGGGAACGAACGATCAGGCGCACGTCGCCGTCCAGCAGCGTTACGCGGGGACTCTCGGCTACGGGGTCTGGGGCATGTCGCCCAGCGCCACGCCGGACAACGGCTACGGCGAGTACGGAGTACGAGTCCTTGGATCGCGCGGCTATCCCGCCGGTGTGGTCACGCCGCACGCCGCGGCGTTGGCCCTGGCCGTGATGCCGGAAGCCGCCACGGCGAATCTACGCACGCTGGCCCAGCTTTATGATATCTACGGCGACTATGGCTTCTACGACGCCGTCGATCCGCGCTCCGGGACGGCCGCTTACAAATATCTGGCGCTCGATCAATCGATGCTGTTCGTCGCCCTCGCCAACTACCTCGGCGACCATTGGATTCAGGAGCGCTTCGCTGCCGACCCGATCATGCAGAAGGTACTCCCCATCATTGGTGCGGAGGATTTCTTCAATTGAAGTCACGGGGGAAGGTTGCCGCGTAGAGGCGCAGCCTGCTGCGCCCCTACGCCGGAATCCTGCGCCGGAGTACTGACCGATGGCCAGCGTCGCCTTCGAGCACGTCGACAAGATCTATCCGGGCGACCTGCACGCGGTCACGGATTGCAACCTGCGTATCGACGACGGCGCGCTGGTGGTGTTCGTCGGCCCCTCCGGCTGCGGCAAATCGACGCTGCTGCGCATGCTTGCCGGCTTGGAGGAGGTGAGCAGCGGGACGCTGCGCATTGGCGACCGGGTCGTCAACGATCTGTCGCCGCAAGAGCGCAACGTCGCCATGGTATTTCAGGATTACGCGCTCTACCCGTTCATGACGGTGCGGCGCAATCTCGAGTTCCCGTTGAAGATGCGCCAGCTGCCACGCGAGGAGATGCAGCGGCGCATCGACTGGGCCGCCGGGTTGCTGGACATCATAGTATTGCTCGACCGGCTTCCTAAGCAGCTCTCCGGCGGCCAGCGGCAACGCGTCGCCATGGGCCGCGCCCTGGTGCGCGAGCCGACCGTCTTCCTGCTCGATGAGCCGTTATCCAACCTCGACGCCAAGCTGCGCGTGCAAGTGCGCGCGGAGATCGGCGAGCTGCAGCGCCGCACCGCGACGACGATGATCTACGTGACGCACGACCAGGTCGAAGCGATGACCCTGGGCGACCGCGTCGTCGTGCTCGATAAGGGCCGGCTGCAGCAGGTGGCTCCGCCGCGCGAGCTGTACGAGCAGCCGGCCAACACGTTTGTTGCCGGGTTCATCGGCAATCCACCGATGAACCTGTTCCCCACCCGCGCCGCCGCCGATGGGCACGGAGGTGCCGGCATCATGCTCGGCAATCAACGGATTCCCATCGTGCCACGGCCCGCGTTCGAGGCCCTGGCGCGGCGCAAGCCCGATGCCGCGCTGACCGGCGGGATTCGGCCGGAGGCCTTCCAGCTGGCAACCGATGGAGCGGCTGTGGATACCGTCCACGGCACGGTCGAGCATGTCGAGTACCTCGGCCACGAAACATTGACGCACGTGCGTGTGGGGGACTCCAGGGACGCCGTGCACCTGACGGCGCGGTTGGAGGGTATGCATACCTTCACGAAGGGTGAAGCGGTCAACCTGCGCGCCGAAGCGTCGCGAATTTACCTGTTCGACGAGGCCGGCGAGCTGGTTCGGGACTAACCCTGGACTAACCAGAGTTGAAGCGGGACCTCCCGGATGACCACCTGCGGTGTTTTTCCGCGACTCTGCGCCTCTGCATGAGGATTTATTTTTAGCGATCGCCGGCGCCGCGCGCCGTTTCGAACAGCTCGCGGACGACCTCGGCCAGTCGGCCGCTCTCGACCATGCCGTGCAACGAGTGATCGTCATCGACCTCGATCAGCCGCACCAGCCCAGGGGTGCCGCTGCGGGTCAGCGCGCGGCTGTCGGCGATGTCGACGACGTCATCCCTTTGTCCGTGGATGAGCCAGACGTGCACTCCCTCCGGCAACTCTGCGGCGAGTCCAAGATGCTGAGCCGCTTGTGCCAGCAGCAGTGTCGGCCCGCGCCACACGCGACGTTGCAGCAGCGCCACGGCAACCGCGCCACCGAACGAAGAGCCCACGAGGACATCGGGGTGGAAGGACGCGATCGTCGCGGCATGCAAGGCGACGCAGGCTTCGAAGTCATGCGTGTCCATCGCCGGTGTCAGGGCCGTAAAATGCGCCGCGAACAACTGCGCCTTGGCGCCCTGGGGGCTGCCTTCGAGGCCGTGGATGAACTGGACACGGAGGGGGTTCATGCGCGACTCACCGCGAAGAAGGGCGTGGGGGCTTGAGGGCGTGGGATTTCTCATCATCTTTTGTCGCTGGATTATGTAGCCAACAACGCGTCGACGAAGGCGTCGGCATCGAACGGCTGGAGGTCGCCGGCTTTTTCACCGAGGCCCACCCAACGGATCGGCACCCCGAGCTCGGCGCGGATGGCGAACACCGCGCCGCCTTTCGCGGTCCCGTCAAGCTTGGTGAGCACAATGCCGGTCAGCGACAGGGCTTCCTGAAACACGCGGGCCTGGTTGATGGCGTTCTGTCCAGTGGTGGCATCGATGACCAGCAGCACGTCGTGTGGGGCGCCGTCGAGCTGGCGGCCGATGATGCGTACGATCTTCTTCAGCTCCTCAATCAGGTGCTGCTTGACGTGCAGGCGGCCGGCGGTATCGACGATGACCACGTCGATCCCGCGCGCCACCGCCGCGGCGATGCCGTCATGCGCCACGGCGGCGGGATCCGAACCGGACTGGTGACGCACGCAATCGGCGCCGACGCGTTGGGCCCAGAGCTCGAGCTGCTCGCTCGCCGCGGCGCGGAAGGTATCGGCCGCAACCAGGAGTACCTTCTTCCCGGCTTGCCGGTAGTGGTAGGCCAGCTTGCCGATGGTAGTCGTCTTGCCCACCCCGTTGACGCCGGCGATGAGAATGACGTGCGGCTTCGCCGTTGGCTCGACCGCGGTGCCGTTGGCCAGCACCGCGCGCATCTCGTTGCGCAGCGCATGGCGGAGCGCGTCATCATCCTTCAGCTCCTGGGCGTGCGGGCGCACCTGCGCGAGGAGCGTCTGTGTCGCCTTGACGCCGATATCCGCCGTGATCAGTACGGCTTCGAGCGCGGCGAGACGTGCCTCCGCATCTTTGCCGCTCCCCCACGCGCTCTGCAGGCGGGTCAGGAAGCCCTGGCGCGTCTTCGTGAGGCCATCACGCAGCGTCGCCGCGGCTCCGGTCTCGCCGGCCGCAGCCACCGCTGGCTGCGGCGCGGCGCGACGACGGCGGCGCAGCAAGAGGAAAAGGATGAGGACCCCGACAACGCCGCCGCCAGCGGCGGCGATGAGCTCGGGGTTTCCCTTAACGGCGGCAATAAGCTCGGGGGGTAACGACATGGTTACGATGTCGGAGAGAGCCGGTGCGTGTGGTTCCCTCTGATCTTCACCCCGGCCCTCTCCCACACGGGGTGTCGACGGACACTGCGGCGCCCCGCCGCTCAGTGCATGGCGACGGAAATGACCTTGGAGATGCCCGGCTCCTCCATGGTCACCCCGTAGAGCACGTCGGCGGCCTGCATGGTGCGCTTGTTGTGCGTGATAACGATGAACTGCGAATGCTGGCTCATGTCCTTTACCAGGTTCGTGAAGCGGCCGATGTTCGCATCATCGAGCGGCGCATCCACTTCGTCAAGGAAGCAGAACGGGGTCGGGTTGATGAGGAACAACGAGAAGATGAGGCTGACCGCGACCAGCGCCTTCTCGCCGCCGGACAACAAGGTGATGCTCTCCAAGCGCTTGCCCGGGGGACGCACGACGATCTCGACACCGGTTTCGAGCAGGTTGTGCTCGTCGGTGAGGACGAGATGGGCCTCGCTGCCGCGGAACAGCTGCGGCAGCACGGCCTGAAACTTCTCGTTCACCGCCGCGAAGGTTTCGGCAAACTTGGTGCGTGAGGCGCGGTTGAGCCGCTGGATGGTTTTCTCGATGTCGGCCAGCGAGCGTTCGAGATCGTCCTTCTGGGTGCGCAGGAACTGGGCGCGCTCTTCGAGCTCCTTGAGCTCGTCGATGGCGCCGACGCTGACCTCGCCGATGCGCGCCACCTTGCCGCGCAGCATCTCCAAGCGTGCCAGCGATTCCTCGTCGACATCCGTCAGCTCGGCGGGCACGTGCTCGGCAAGGTCGGTGGCGTACTTCTCCTGCATGCTGTCCGCCAGGTAGGTGGCGCGCAGGCGTTTCTCCGCCAAGGTAATCTCGGATTGCGCGCACTGGCTGCGCACGGCATCGAGCTGGTTGCGCACCTCGTGCATCGACCGGTCGTGCGCCACCACGGCGGCGCTGGCAACGTCGAGCGCGCCGCGCGCCGCGCTGATCTCGACCTCGACCGCCTGCCGTTGCGCCTCGCGCGCCACCCGCTGCGTGTGCGCGTCATCGACCGCGGTGTGCAAGCTGGCGCGCTCGCGTTCCGTCTCTTCGAGCTCGGCGGCAATCGCGGCGGCGCGTGCCGCCATTTCCGTGAGCTGGGTATGGAAGCGAGCCACCGCGGCGTTGGCGCCTTCGTGGCGCTGGCGGCGCTCGGCAACCCGCACCTTGATCCCGGTAACCTCGGCATTGAGGGCGTCCACCTGGCCGGCCGTCGCGCTCGCCGCTTCCTGTGCCGCGTGCAGCGCGTTCTCGAGCGCCTGACGCTCTGCAGTGGCCGTCGCCAGCTCGCTCTCGATCCGTTGCAGCTCGCCGATGCTTTCCGCTTCTTCCGCCGCGGCGGTGGTCGATTCGAAGCGGGCAATCTCGAGCCGATCCAACCAGCGCGGGCGTTCGCCTTCGAGCCGCTCGAGATCTTTTTCTGCCGCCACGAGGTCCAAGGTCAGAGCATGGATGTCGCGATCGAGCGCTTTGAGCGCGGCTTCCTGCGTCTCCATTTCGCCTTGCAGGCGTTGCAGCTCGGCGCGCGCGCCGCTGAGGCGTTGGTCGGCGCTGCTGATCTCGTCGCTGAGCTCGCCGACCAGGCGGCGGCGTGACACGATCCCTTCCTCGAGCGGCCGCTCGCTGCCGCCGGTGATCACGCCGGTGGCGTCGATGACGTCGCCGTCCGGGGTCACCATCGTCACGTGCACCCCGTTTTTGCGCCACAGCGCCAGCCCGGAGGTCAGGTCGGGCACCAGCACCACCTCACCCAGCAAGGTCTCGGCGACGTTGCGATAGGCATCGGTCACCTGCACCACTTCGAGCAGGCGCCGGGTGTTGCCGTTGAGACTGGCGGCGCCCAGGCCGTGGATGGGGATCTTACGCGGCGACAGCGGAATGAAGCTGCCGCGGCCAGACTCATTATCGCGCAATGTCGTGACCGCTCCCATCCCGTCATCCTCCTGGCGGACGATGACGTACTGCAAGCGGTCGCCCAGCGCCGCGGCGACCGCGCGCTCGTACTGCTGGGGCACATCGATGACGTCGGCGACGACGCCGAGCACGCCTTCATTATGCTGCTCGTCGAGCAGGATCGAGCGGACACCGCGCTGGTAGCCCTCGTAGTTGCGTTGGATCTCCTGCAAGGAATCCAGCCGCGATTGCAGCTGCACGAGGAGATTGTGTGCTTCGCTGGCCTCGCGTTCCCAGCCGCGCCGTTCCTCCGCGATGGCGCGGATGCGTTCGGCGCGCTGTTCCTTCTCGCCGGCGGCGGTGTGCAAGCGCTCGCGCAGCGTCGCGATGTCGACGCGGCGCCCCCCGGCCGCGGCCTCGACCTCGGCCAAGCGCTGGCTGGCTTCCACCTGCTCGGCGGCGAGCTTGTCCAGGCGGCGTTGGGCATCGTCGCGGCGCCGGGTCTGGACCGCCAAGGCATTGCGGCATCCCGCCTCACGCGTTGCCAGGCCGATGACCGCGTTCTTCGTGGTTTCGACCCGTTCGCTTGCCGCCAGCACCGCGCTACGGGCGGACGCCAGTGCGCCCTCCTTCTCGCTCAGCTCGGCTTCGTCGGAGAGCAGGAACTGCGCGCATTCGGCACGCTCCGCTTCGGTGGTGCGAATCGCCTCGTTGACCCCGTCTTGATGTTGGCCGAGCGCCGTGCCTTCCGCCTGCAAGCGACCGATGCGGCGTTCACGTTCGCTCACTTCCTGACTGAGCAAATCGATGCGTTGCCGGAGGCTGGACGACTCGGACTCGAGGACGGCGGCGGTTTCACGTTGCCGCGCCAACGCTTCCTCGGCGGCGGATTGTGCCGCCATCTTCTCGGTGCGTTCGAGTTCGAGCCGGGTGAGGTCCTCCATCATCTGCCGCTCATGCTCGCGGCGGCCGGCAATTTCAGCTTCCAGCTCGGCGACGGCGGCGGTGAGTTGGCGCCACTGGGCGCCGCACAGCGCCAGGTCGAGCTGGCGGATTTCCTCCTGCAACGTGCGGTACTGCTCGGCCTTCTTGGCCATGCGGTGCAGGTATTGGATCTGGCGTTCGAGCTCGCGCAGGACGTCGTTGACGCGCAGCAGGTTCTCGCGCGTGCGTTCCATCTTGCGCTCGGCCTGGAGCTTGCGGCTGCGGTACAGGGTCGTCCCGGCGGCTTCTTCGATGAACAGCCGCCGGTCTTCGGGCTTGGCATTGATGAGCTGTTCGACGCGTCCCTGCTCGATGATAGCATATGCCTTCGAGCCCACACCGGTGCCGAGGAAGAGCTCGGTGATGTCTTTCAAACGGCAGGGCGTCTTGTTGATGAAGTACTCCGACTCCCCGGAGCGGAAGTAGCGCCGCGTGATGGTGATTTCGGTGAGCTCACGGAAGTGCGCCGGCACCGTCGAGATGTCGATGTCGAGCTCGCTGAGCGGACGCTGCGCTGGATCGTTCTCGAAGGTCAACGATACCTGCGCCATGCCGGTCGGCGGCACGCGTTCGTTGCCTTTGAAGACGACGTCTTCCATCGAATCACCGCGCAGATGCTTCGGGCTTTGCTCGCCGAGCACCCAGCGGATCGAATCGACGACGTTCGATTTTCCGCAGCCGTTCGGACCGACGATCGCGGTCGTGCCCGGGGGGAAATCGAGGACCGTCTTCTGCGCGAAGGATTTGAAGCCGACTATTTCGAGTTGCTTGAGCCGCATACCCACACCACCACCCCGCCGAAGTCTGTCACAGCCACTTCAGAGAATCAATGCGGAGTGGACCCTGCGGGGTGCGAATTCGTACCCGGACGCTTCCGCCCCGTTTCGCACGCCGCGCTCCGCGTTTCACAGTCAATCTATTCGAGCAACTCCGTGTTCCAGTACGACGCATCGACCGTGGACAGGAACGGTGCCCATTCTCGATAGCGCCGCAGACTGAACGTCTGCAACATGAATGGCGTCCACTCCGGTCGTCGCGCCACTCGCAACAGCCGCATGCCAGCCTGCTCGGGCGTCCGGCCACCCTTGCGGCGATTGCACACATGACAGGAACAGACAACATTTTCCCAGCGTGACAATCCACCTTGCGAGCGTGGGATGACATGATCCAAGTTCAGATCGCTGCGTGAGAACTTCTGTCCGCAATACTGACAGGTGTTGGAGTCTCGACTATAGATGTTGAACCGGCTGAAGCGCACCTGCCGGCGCGGCACCCGGTCGTAGGCCAGCAGCAAGATCACCCGCGGCACGCGCACCACGCGGCCGACCAAGCCAATCGTATCGTCCTGCACCGATGCCGAGAGATCCGACCAACTTTCAAAATCGAAGGTCCGATACTCCGCATCGACAGCCTGCGCAATACCTTGATAGAGAAGCGAAAACGCCCGCCGGACGGAGGTAATGTGAACCGGCAGATACGACCGGTTGAGGACTAGGACTTTGGTATTAAGAACGGACGCAGCGGCAGACATCCTCGAACCATGTCAACACGGCTTGAAAACTTGCGGTGAAAGCTACCTGGCAGGGTCGCTGAAGTCAACCATGCGGGTCTGAAGTGTGCGGGTCTGAAGCAGCACTCCGCTTTCCTTGCCCTCGGGAAGTCGTCCCCGTATCATGCGTCACATTCGGAGCGGGCGCGGTGGACAGCAGACGGACAGCGTACGAAGCGCTACTGGCGCGAGTCGACAAGCCGGGACGCTACCTCGGCAACGAGCGCGGCATGGTGCGGAAGGACATCGCCGCGGTCCAGTTGCGCTTCGCACTGGCCTTCCCCGACGTGTACGAGATCGGCCAGTCGCATCCGGGTCTACAGATCCTCTACGACATCCTCAACCGCCGGGAGGATGTCTATGCCGAACGTGTCTACGCCCCGTGGTTCGACATGGAGGCGGCGTTGCGTGAGGCCCAGCTGCTGCTTCCCACGTTGGAGACCTGCACTCCCCTCAACGCGTTCGACATTGTCGGCTTCACGCTGCAGTACGAGCTGACGTACACCAACGTGCTCGCCATGCTCGACCTGGGGGGCATCCCGTTGCGAGCCGCGGAGCGCGGCAATGACGATCCGCTGATCATCGCCGGCGGCCCGTGTGCCTTCAACCCGGAGCCACTGGCGGATTTCCTCGATGCCGTGGTCCTCGGGGATGGCGAGCAGATCATTCATGAGATCTGCGAAACGGTGAACGCGTGGGACGGTCGCCGGCGCAGCGAGCTGCTCGCCGCGCTGGCTGGGATTCGAGGGATCTATGTGCCGGCGTTCTTCGAGCCGCGTTACCACAGCGACGGACGCCTGGCAGAGATTCGCCCGCTGCGGGCAGACTATGTCCGCGTCGAGAAACGGATCGTCACCGACCTGAACGCGCTGGCGCTGCAGGATACGTTCGTCGTGCCGACGATGGACATCGTGCACGATCGTCCGAGTCTGGAAGTGATGCGCGGCTGTGTGAAGGGCTGCCGCTTCTGCCAGGCCGGATACATCTATCGGCCGCTGCGTGAGCGTGACCCGCGGCGGGTTCTCGAGCAGGCGGAACGCGCCGTTGCGCTGACGGGACATGACGAAGTTTCGCTCATGAGTCTCAGCACCGGCGACTACAGTTGCGTCAACCCGTTGGTGACCGAGTTGATGAACCGTCTGGAGCCGCAAAAGGTCGCCGTGTCACTGCCCTCAACGCGCGTCGATGCGCTTGCCCCGTCGCTGCTCGCACAGATCGCGCGGGTGCGGAAGACCGGGTTCACACTGGCGCCTGAAGCCGGTAGCCAGCGGATGCGCGACATCATTCAGAAAGAATACCAGGAGGACGAGCTGATTGCGGCGGCGCGCCAGATCTTCGGCCTGGGTTGGCGCAGCCTGAAGTTGTACTTCATGCTCGGCTTGCCCAGCGAGACGGAAGCGGATCTCATGGGCATCGTCGACCTCTCCGTGAAGGTCGCGGCAGCCGGCGGCTTCCGCCGTCAGGTGACCGCCAGCGTCTCCAACTTCGTGCCCAAGGCGCACACGCCCTTCCAGTGGGCGTCACAGATACCGATCGCGGAGATGGAAGCGCGGCAGAACCTGCTGCAGCGCGAGCTGCGCAAGCGGCGCATCACCTTCCGCTGGCACGATGCACGGCTGTCGTATCTCGAAGGCATCGTGGCCCGTGGGGACCGGCGGGTCGGCGAGCTCTTGCTCAACGCCTTCCGTCGCGGCTGCCGGTTTGATGGTTGGAACGAGGCATGCCGTTTCGATCAATGGGAAGCAGCACTTCACGACACGGGCCTGAGCGGGGATTTCTACTTGCGCCGGCGCCAGCTGGACGAGATCCTCCCCTGGGACCATTTGAGCAGCGGGGTCACCAAGACATTTCTGCAACGCGAGCTGGCACACGCCTTTGCGGGGACGCTAACGCCAGACTGCAGCGTCGAGCGCTGCACGTACTGCGGCGCGTGCGACTTCGTCAACGTGCGGAACGTCGACCATCACCTGGCAGGTGCAAAGGGGAGCGAGCATCGCGGCGCCGCGGTCGACCACTGGGCGAGTGAAATCGTTGGCGGGCCGGATGCACACGGGGCATGGGAGCCCCGCGGCTGGCACAAGATCCGGGCGAAGCGGGCAAACGAATCCGTCACTTCGCCCGAGCGCGAGGAAAGCTACCAAGCCCTCAAGCCCCCAAGCTCTCAAGCCGATTTCCTATGCCAAGGAGAGAACACCCGACAGAGGCATGCGGTGGCAAGCGCTGCCCTCGGCAATGCCGAGGAGTGGCTCTCCGCCGGAGGCGAGGCCCTGGCGCCGCGCGCCGACCGCACGGCCATGGCGCCGCAAGCGCGGATACGGCTCACCTACACCAAGCGGCGGCGCGCCCGCTTCATCGGCAACCTGGAGCTCACCACACTTTTCTATCGTGCGGTGCGGCGCGCGCGGCTGCCGATTGCCTTTTCACAAGGCTATCATCCGTTGCCCCGCTTCGCGTTCGGTCCGGCTTTGCCGCTGGGAGCGGAAAGCGACGGCGAGCTGGTCGACATCGATCTCGTCGAGGCGCACGATGCCGAGAGCGTACGCCTCGCCCTCGACGCGCAGTTGCCCGACGGGATGCGTATTGTTGCCGCCGAAACGATTCAGCGACGCACGCCAAGCATCGCGTCACAGATCACCGCCTTCCGCTACCATGTCGATGTCTCAGCGCTGATCGGCGGCGACGGCGATGTCGCGCTGCGGCAATGTATCGCCGCCTTCCATGACGCGAGTAATTTTCCTCTCGTCAAACGCACCAAGGGTAAGGTCCGCACCGTCAACGTGTGCCATTTCGTCTCCGACCTACGGCTACACGCACCGGCGATACTCGACGCCACAATTCTTCACGGCACGTCGGGCACCCTGCGTCCCAGCGAGGTCCTGGCCGCGGTACTGCACCTCGACGCGGAGCGCGCACGTGGCTTGCCGATTTGCAAGGTCGGCACCATTATTGGCGCCGAGGCGCCCTTGCGATCCTAATCGTCCGTTCCCAACGCCATTGCCGCCATCCCTGAGTTCCAGAGACGCGTGCCGCCGGATCCATCGCTTTGCGCGGCGAATCCTTGCCCTTTCGGGTGTGCACCCCTATCATGCCGGCACCGGAGCGGGCGGTGCACGACAGTCAAAACACATACGAGTCATTCTTGGGGCCTGCGGCCGCCGTCTCTTTTGTGTACCGCTCCCCCCTTCGGGGAGCCTCAGGACAGGATCGGTCGCTAGGGGCTGCCAAGTCCGACAGACCGCTAGGGCCTGCGGCCGGCGTCTCTTCCATGGCCCGTGCGGCAGCTTGCGTTCCAGTGTGACTCCGGTGGCGCGCGAAATCGTCATCAACTCCGCCCCTTTCGAGACGCGGGTGGCGCTGCTTGAAAAGCAGCGGTTGGTCGAGATCTTCATCGAGCGCTCGCACGACAAAGGCGTCGCCGGGAACATCTATAAGGGCCGCGTCACGCGTGTTCTGCCAGGTATGCAGGCCGCCTTTGTCGATATCGGCCTGGAAAAGGCGGCGTTCCTGCACGGCTCGGATCTCTACGTCGACCTCGGAGAAGAGTTCATCGCCGAAGACAGCGCTGCTGTGCCCAAGGCGACGGAGGCATCCGGCAAGGCACTGTCCGTAGAGTCGCCGCTCAACGAAGCGCTGCCAGGAGAGGCGCTGGTGGCCGGGCCGCGGCGCGTGCCGATCGAGGAACAACTCAAGAAGGGCCAGGAAGTTCTCGTGCAGGTTGCCAAGCAACCGATCGGCAGCAAAGGCGCGCGCGTGACTTCGATGATCTCACTGCCCGGCCGACATCTCGTGTTTACGCCATCATCGCACCACATTGGTGTATCGCGGCGGATCGAAGACGAGGGCGAACGCGCCCGCCTCAAGGAGATCGTCGAAGCCGAGCGGCCGCCCGAAGGCGGCTTCATCATCCGCACCGCGTGCGAGGGCCTGTCGAAGCGCGAGATTCAAGGCGACATCCGCTTCCTGCTGAAGCTGTGGAACCGCGTCCTGCGCAAAAGCGAGCAAGGTGGTGCGCCGGTGCTTCTGCACTACGACATGGACCTCACTTTGCGCACGGTCCGCGACCTCTTCACCACCGACACCGAGCGGCTGCTCGTCGACAGTCCGCGCGACTTCCAGCGCGTCCTCGACTTCGTCGACACGGTCATGCCGCGCATGAAGTCGCGTGTCGAGCTGTACGAGGAGGCCGAGCCGATCTTCGACCGCTTCCGCATCGAGCCGCAGATTGCCAAGGCGTTGGAACGCAAGGTGTGGTTGAAGTCGGGTGGCTACATCGTCATCGACCATACCGAGGCGTTGACGGTCATCGACGTCAATACGGGACGTTACGTCGGCAAGAAGAATCAAGAGGAAACGGTCCTCAAGACCAATCTGGAGGCGGCGAAGACGATCTGCGAACAGTTGCGCTTGCGCAACATCGGCGGGTTGATCGTGATCGACTTCATTGACATGGAGGATCGTGATCACCAGCTACAGATCTTCGATGCGCTCAGCGACGCGTTCAAAAAGGACAAGGCGCGCTCGAAACTATTGCCGGTCTCCGAGCTCGGGCTGATCGAACTGACGCGCAAACGCACGCGCGAGAGCCTGCTCCAGATCCTCTGTGGATCCTGTCCCACCTGCGACGGCAAGGGACACGTGAAGGCGACGTCGACCGTCGCCTACGAAGTGCTGCGCCGCATCCAACGCGAGGGGGCGCTCAACCCCACGCTGGTGCAAATCACCGTCAGCTTGCACCCGGCGGTTGCCCAGTTCCTACAGCAGTACGAAGAGCGCACCCTGCAGGCGATGGAAGCCAAGCTCGACAAGAAGATCGTCATCAAAGTCACCACCGGCCAGAGCGAGGGCCAGTACGAAGTCACCGGTGTCGAAGCGGCGGCGTAACCGACTCAGTCCCGGTGCTGCCTACTTCCAAGTCCAGGCAGGCTGCTTATGCAATCGCCGGGACGCCGACCTTGTGCACGGCGTCGACAACCTGCTGGAAGGCCAGCGCCGCGCTCTGCAGCGCCGCTTGCATGCGGTCATCGCGGGCGACACTCGGGCGGTCCGCGAGGGTGTCGGACTTGGCGGCTTGCCGCGCCTCAGGAAGGCTGTCGGCGGCGCGTCCCAATGTCAGCGCGTGCAGCAAGCGCTCGACCGTCGGATGATCCAATCCACATTGCTTCGCCAACGCCAGGACATTCGCAAAGGCGGTTGCGTAGTCCCGTTGCGCTCTTCTGAGCTCTTCCATCATCATCCCCTCACCCTGCGCAGAGCCGTACTCCCTGACAACTCGCTTTTGGCAACACGATGCCAGGAGAAGCAAAGTTGGAGCCAATGAGACTATACAACCTCTTCGGTGTTGCGGCGCAACCTCTCCATTGAGCCGAGCAACGAAAATTTGATGGGTGTCGAATACACCATCCCGGTGGAGGGCGCAACCACTTGGGGTCAGCAAACGCGGTGGGCGCAATATGTAGGGGCGCTGAAAGCGTCGCCTTACCTGGCGCACATGATCGCAAACACCGCAGTGACGCGAAAAACGGGATCGTCATCGCGGCACTGGAGTCTGTTCAACTTGCGGGATGTTCAGTGGCAGTCGCGATATCCGGCAATGCCCCGCGCGGCGCACCGACGCCCCGTTCGGTTCCGAGCTGCAGATTGAAATGGCGCACTGCGGCGGGTAACATCCGGCACTAACATGAGTTCGTTGGTCGGTTTGGCAGTCCAGCTTGCGCTGGTGACTTCACCCCCGTTACGTTCTGAGGAGAGAATCCCTGATGGCTGTTTCACCCAGTGAGCCCGCGATCGCTGCGCCTGCGGCAAAGCCTGTCGAATCACGAGACGCCGTGGTTATCCGCTTCGCCGGTGATTCCGGCGACGGCATGCAGGTCACCGGCATGCAGTTCACCAATGAGTCGGCCCTTGCCGGCAACGACCTCAGCACCTTGCCCGATTTTCCTGCCGAGATCCGCGCCCCGGCGGGCACGCTGGCCGGAGTTTCCGGATTTCAGCTGAACTTTTCCAGCCGCGAGGTCTTCACGCCCGGCGACGACCTCGATGTACTGGTTGCCATGAATCCTGCGGCGCTGAAGGTCAACGTTGGCGACCTGCGCGCCCATGGAATTCTGATCGTCGACAAGGAACAGTTCACCGAGCAGAACTTGAAGAAAGCCGAGTACAAGTCCAACCCACTTGCGGACGGGTCATTGACCCGCTTTCAGCTCTTCGAGGTCGACATCAGCAAGCTGACCGCCGCAACGCTGCGCGATACCAACTTGCCGGCACGCACCGTCAATCGGTGCAAGAACTTCTTTGCACTCGGACTCACCTCGTGGCTGTTCCACCGACCCATCGACTCGACGGAGAACTGGATCGCGCAACGTTTCAAGAAGACTCCGGAGTTGGTGACCGCCAACATCAGAGTGTTACGCGCGGGCTACAACTTCGGCGAGACGACGGAGGTCTTCGCCAACTCATACGAGATCAAGCCGGCGGCGATTGCGCCGGGAAAGTATCGTAACATCACCGGCAACACGGCACTGGCAATCGGCTTCGTCGCCGCCGCGCAGAAGGCGGGCCTGCCGCTCTTCCTCGGGAGCTATCCGATTACCCCGGCAAGCGACATTCTGCACGAGCTGGCGACGTTCAAGAACTTCGATGTTTGCACCTTCCAGGCGGAGGATGAAATCGCCGGGGTCGGCGCGGCATTGGGGGCCGCCTTCGGCGGCGCCATCGCCATTACGACCACGAGCGGCCCAGGGATGTGCCTGAAAGCCGAGACGGTCAACCTGGCGGTCAGCGTCGAGCTTCCGCTCATCATCGCCGACATCCAGCGCGGCGGCCCGAGCACGGGGCTGCCGACGAAGACGGAACAGGCCGACCTCTTGATGGCGCTCTACGGCCGCAACAGCGATTCCCCGGTCCCGATCATCGCACCGTCCACGCCGGCAGATTGCTTCCACATCGCGTTCGAAGCGGTGCGCATCGCCACCAAGTACATGACGCCAGTGATCATACTCTCCGACGGCTACCTGGCGAATGGTGCCGAGCCGTGGCTCATCCCACGGGTCACCGACCTGCCCGAATTCAAGGTCGCCTTCCGCACCGACCCGAACGGTTTCTATCCGTACCTGCGCGACGAGACGACGCTGTCGCGGCCGTGGGTGGTGCCCGGCACCCCTGACCTCGAACATCGCATTGGCGGTCTCGAGAAGGAGTATCTAAGCGGTAACGTCAGCTACGCACCGGCGAACCACGAGCAAATGGTGCGTGTGCGCGCCCGCAAGATCGCCGGTATCGCCGCCGAAATCCCGCCCACCGAAATCCATGGAGCCCCACAGGGCGATCTGCTCGTCATCGGTTGGGGCAGCACGTACGGGTCGATCGCTGCGGCGGTCAAGGAGGTGCACCGCCAAGGCAAGTCGGTGGCGCATGTGCACCTGCGCCACCTCAATCCCCTTCCCAGCGATCTCGAGGACATCATCGGGCGATTCAAGCAGGTACTGGTGCCGGAGATGAATCTCGGGCAGCTCGTGAAAGTCCTGCGCGCCGAGTACCTCGTCGACGCCGTTGGCCTCAACAAGATCCAGGGCCTGCCGTTCAAGGTGTCGGAGATCGTCAATCGCATCAATCGCATGTTGGAGGCGTACCCCGATGTCGACCGCTAGCGCGAATCAGAAGCTTTCCCGCAAGGACTTCGTCTCCGACCAAGACGTTCGCTGGTGCCCCGGCTGCGGCGACTACGCCATCCTGGCGCAGGTGCAGAAGGTCATGCCCGAGCTCGGTGTGCCGCGCGAGAATATCGTCTTTGTTTCGGGAATCGGATGCTCGAGCCGCTTCCCGTATTACATGAACACCTACGGCTTCCACAGCATCCACGGCCGCGCCCCGGCGATCGCCACCGGCTTGAAGGTCGCCCGGCCAGAGTTGTCGGTGTGGGTGGTGACCGGTGACGGCGATGCGCTATCGATCGGCGGCAATCATCTCATTCACATCCTGCGCCGCAACGTTGACGTGAACATCCTGTTGTTCAACAACCGGATCTACGGACTCACCAAAGGACAGTACTCGCCAACCTCGGAGCGCGGGAAGGTCACCAAGTCCACCCCGCTCGGCTCCGCCGACTATCCATTTAACCCGATTGCGGTCGCGCTCGGTGCGGACAGTAGTTTTGTCGCCCGCACCGTAGATGTCGAGGCCAAGCATCTCCAGGACATCGTCCGCCGCGCCTACGAGCATCGGGGGACCTCGTTCGTTGAGATTCTGCAGAACTGCAACATCTTCAATGACGGCGCGTTCGGTGCGCTGACCGAGAAGGACACCAAGGCAGACGCACAACTGGTGCTCGAGCACGGGAAGCCACTGGTCTTTGGAAAAGACCGTGACAAGGGCATCCGCTTCCGGGGGCACGCACTCGAAGTCGTTCAGCTGGGCGATGGGGTCACGGAAGGTGATTTGGTGGTTCACGATGAGACCGATCCCGTGCTGGCGCTGCTGTTGAGCTTGATGAGCCCGCCCAATTTTCCAACGCCGATCGGCGTCATCCGCGCGGTGACGCGGCAGACCTACGAGCACATCGTTACCGAGCAGTTGCAAAGCGCCAAGCAACGGCAAGGGGACGGGGATCTCGACGAGTTGCTGAATCGCGGCGACACGTGGACGGTCAGTTGAGCGCCCTGCTTACATCTTCCGGCGGCTAGGCCGGCGGCGCTGTCCGCTCTATGCTCGGCGGCCGGTTGGGCGGCCTTGGGGTTCCAAATCCAACCGGCCGCTATTCCTGAGACTGCAGAGCATCCATCATGCGTTGGGTGGTAACCGCCGTTGCCGTGATGATTGCCGCCGCTGCTGGCCTCCTGGCAGGCTATCTCCGTTGGGGCACCGAAGTGACGCACATCGAACACGTCGAAAATCGCCTCGAATCGACCAGGTCGGAAGCCAACACGCTGAAAAACGAGAATGAGCAACTCGAACAGCGCCTCCAACAAGTGATCAAGGAGCAAGAACGCCTCGCTCAGGAGAATGAAATTCTCCGCAAGCAGCAAACCACCGAGCATCTCCTCAGCGGTTCCGGTGGCGCGCTGCCCGATCTGCCGCCGAAGTGAGGCAGGTGTCAGGGCGCGACTCGGATGATGAGGCTAGCCGGATCGCTGATATCCCCCCCCAGATCGCGAATTCGCGCTGTGATCAACGTGTCACCCGTTGGAAAGGCTGAGGGTCGGTCGATCAGCCCACAGAACTGAATTCTGCTTGGGAAGCGCACTGTGGGGTCGGAGGGGGAAAAGACGAAGTGGAACGAACCATCGTCGAAGGCCGTGCATGCATCGGTATTGCTGCGTCCGAGCGACGAACCAGCACCGTCTCTGAAACGACAGGCGAAATCATTGATTGCATTCGCAACCGCTTGGGTGGTCGAGAAGTCCGGGGGGGCGACTGCCGGCACACCACCGAAAGACGGCGCTGCGTAATCGCACACACCGGGACTGCCGTCTCCGAGCGGCCGCGACGATTCGATCAGCAAATATGGCAGGACCGTGGGATCCGTGGGGCTCGAGTTGAAGGTACTCGCGCCGATTGTTGAGGTGATCGTACAGGGGCCGTTTGGACTGACGCAGTCAGCATCAGCCACGCAGGGGCTCAAATTCCCCGTGCACTGGCCATGGAGCCCCCCGGGTCGGCCTTCGATCACCAACGAGAACCCGTAGCTTGCTCGCTCGAAAATCGGCACACCGTCCGGCGTCGTGCCGCTCTGCGGCAGCAACGTGTCGTCGGACCGTGCCACGCCGAAGAAGGTGATGAACGGCTGCGGCGGAATGGTTGGGGTTGGGGTGCGGGTAATCGTCGGCGTATTCGTGATCGTCGGGGTGCGTGTGGCCGTCGGCGTCGCCGTGGACGTGCGGCTCAGGGTTGGCGTCTGAGTCAGCGTAAACGTTCGGGTTGCCGTGAAGCTGGCGGTTGCCGTCCGCGTCGGCGTGAGGGTCGGCGTCAGGGAGGGCACGGCCGTGCGCGTCGGGCTTGGGGTCAGGCTCGGCGTGAAGGTGTTGGTGGGGGTCCGCGTCCGTGTAGGGGTTGCGGTGGGCAGTCGCGTGCCCGTCGTCGTTGCGGTGAACGTCGCTGTCACTGTGGGCGTTGCGGTGGCGGAAGCGGTCCACGAAGGCGTGGCGGTGACGGTTGGTGAGAATGTGCGGGTCGGAGAGTTGGTCCACGTGCGGCTGGGTGTCTGCGTCGGCGATGTGGTGGCCGTACGGGTGGGAACATCCGTCGGCGTGGGCGGGCGAGTGCCGGTGATTGTCGGCGTTGGCGTTCGCGTTATCGTGGGTGTCGCGGTCTTCGTCTGCGTAAAGCTGATCGTCGGCGTCGCGCTTGGCGTCAGCGTGAAGGTCAGGGTTGCCGTTGGAGGGCGGGTTCCGGTGATTGTTGGCGTCGGCGTCCACGTTATCGTGGGTGTCGCGGTCTTCGTCTGCGTAAAGCTGATCGTCGGCGTCGCGCTTGGCGTCAGCGTGAAGGTCAGGGTTGCCGTTGGGGGGCGGGTTCCGGTGGTTGTTGGCGTCGGCGTCCACGTTATCGTGGGTGTCGAGGTCTTCGTCTGCGTAAAGCTGATTGTCGGCGTCGCGCTTGGCATCAGCGTGAAGGTCAGGGTTGCCGTTGGGGGGCGGGTTCCGGTAATTAGTGGCGTCTGGGACGGCGTTGCTGTGGGCTTCAACGTACGGGTCGGCGCCGCGCTGATTGTCGGGCTTGCCGTCGGTCGCGGCGTGGCGACTGATGTCGGTGTAGCGACCGTCGTTGGTGTAGCGACCGTCGTTGACGTGGCGACCGTCGTTGGCGTGGCGACTGATGTTGGTGTGGCGCTCGGCGCAATCGTTCTTGTCGGTGTAGGTGTGAGCGTCGGGGTCGGCGTGTGCGATATTGTCGGCAAAGGTGTGTAGGTACTCGTCGGGGGCGGCTGATTGCCGACCCGTACGATCACCTGCGCCAACGGTCCGATTTTCCCGGCGGTGTCGCGCACCTGTACCCACAGCGTCGTGTCACCGCGCGGGAAGGATTTCGAGGCACTGACCAGAAGGCAGAACTGAACGGTCAACGGCGCAGAGGACACAAACTTTGGTGCCCCAAACGCATCCGTGGTGCACGACCGCAACTGACCGGTATTTACACTAAAGGCACATCCGAATGCGTTGAGCGCGGCGGCAACTGCCGGGCTCGCGGAAAAGTCGGGAACATCGAATCCGGGAATGCCGCCGTCGTCACACGCACCGGGTATTCCAGTCCCGATCGGCCTCGAGGCCTCGATCTGCAAATCCGGCAGTACACCTGGATCTCCACTGCTACCGACGACGGTTGCGGTTCCGGATTGGGCATCATCGTCCCCTGGCCTGGCCTCGATCACCAACTGAAATCCCGATCCGGCACTGCGCTGGAATACCGCTACACCGCCGGGGTCGACCGCGACCGGTGGGTTCACTGAGCCGTCGGGACCGGCCAGCCCGATGAAGGCGACCTGCGGTCCGACAAGTGGCTCCTGAGTTGGGGTTGGTTCGACAGATGGGCTCGGTGTAGGCTCAGCTGATGCCGTCGGGGTTGGCTCGATCGGCGGCATCGTCAGGAGCACCGACAGCACTGTGATGTCTGCGACATTGACGACTTCATCGCCATTGACATCAACCGTGCCGCAGTCAGGATTTCCGTTGGGAGTATCGTTGAAGACAGCGGCCTCCAACACCATCAAGTCTGCACCGTCAACCACACCGTCACAGTTGACGTCACCGAGAGTTGCCGCATGTCCCGGCTGACCGAGCGCCATACCCAAGAGCACTAAGCCGACGTAGCGGCCCCACCAGCGCACCATTCTCCCGGCATCCGATCTGTACGGAAAATTCGAGCCACTATGCCGGCGGGGTCCAGTAGCGTCAACTGCACATATTGACGACGTCGTAGGCTGCTCCGTTCCAGAGAGAGCCCCACCACCCCTTGACGCGATCTTGACCTGGCAGTCGACCAATCTGCTGCATGCAAGCGCCCGCTGGCGCTTCAAGCGGCAGGAGCATAGCGCCGGACGCGCGGGCGCCAACAGCAGGGAGAGCGCCCGCCAAGTGCCTTGGGGCTGACTCCTTATTTGACTATGGCCTTCGGCAACCAGGCCAGGGTGGGTCCCCACATCGCAGTCACGATCGGTGGACTAGCCGGAGGTTCGTCGTGGTTGATGAGGTCGACGCGCACCTGCGCGACTCCACGTCGGACGATACCGAGGGCCTGCGCGGCGGCGTAGGACAGGTCGATCCCCCGCCCTGGAAGGTAAGGACCGCGATCCGTAATGCGGACGATCACTGAACGCCCAGTTCGCACATCCGTCACCTTGACCCGGCTGCCGAGGTTCAGCGTTGGGTGCGCGGCAGTAAGCCCTTGCGGGTCGAACTGTTTGCCGCTCGCCATGCGTCTCCCGAGAAAATCGTTGCCGTACCAGGATGCGCGAGTGAACTGACGAAACGCCGTGGTGCCCTGTGTCGCGTGAGCCGACTGCCTTGCCGCCAAAAGCGCGACGAGGCTCGCTAGCGCAATCCACCGCAGACCGAAGTGTCGGGCGCTTTGCATGTGTACCCCTCCATTTTTCTGCGACACTCTGGAGAGGCACAACAACCACCCACATCTGCCATAAGCGCCGCCGCAACATTAGGTTGCGTCGGCTCCTCTCCTTGAAGGCCTGCGAAGTTAGCTGACGGGTTCGGGCTCAAGAAGTTACCCGTCCCATCCTTACAAACGGATGGGATTCACCCCAGAACTACTGGTTCCTCCGCTCCCCTCTCGGGGATTCGGCCTGTCGCGTGAAGATTACTCGCAGACGGCATCCGGGAAATCAACCCCCGCTCAATTTTTCTCGCCCCGCGTCATCGCCATGACGCAGACGCTCTTGGTAGCCGTTTGTGTTTGGACTCAGCCATGTCTGAGGTGGTGGCACGTGCCGTGCTGTCTCACGTCTACCAGTCTTAGAAGCCCAGCAAAGGGGGAGCTATGTCGCTTAACAAGCAGAACGGTTCACCGGTTCACGAATTGCGACGCCGGCTACACATGACGCAGGAGGAATTCGCGCACGCGATCGGCGTGACCGTCTCAACCGTCAATCGATGGGAGAATGGGCACATTGAGCCGAGTCGATTGGCGCGCCGGGCCATCGAAGGCCTGGCGGCGCAACTGACTGACGACCCGGATTTCGAGGCGACGCTCGTTGCCCTGAACGCAAACGCAAAGGAGAGCTAAGGTGAGGTTGCCGCAGCGACCGTCGTCGCGTTTCTAGTAGACGAGCGCAGCGGCGCGCATCGGCGCACCACTGCGGTCAGCAATTGCCAGCGGAAAGCCCACGAAGACAATGTTTTTCTCGCTTAGCAATTGCGCCACGTTCGACAGTCCCTCGATCACGGGAATGCCCTCCTTGGACAATGCTATGCGCTCCGCCCAGACTTCCTCAGGCGGTCGGTTCTTGTCCATCAGATCCGCGTAACGGCTCAGACTGCCAATACTCGGCATGTCGGTGGCGAGGGCGCGGATTTTCTTCGCTGCCAACCATTTTGCCGCCTCCAAGGACAGGGGCGAGTATGCCGGCCAGTCCTCGTCCTGCGGCTCCGAGTAGCCAACAAAAAGAATCAGAATCTCGTTCGGCAGAATATCGAAGTTTTCCAGATCGGTGATCTGCAGCGGGCTGTGCCGATCCTTCCACCGTAAGTCAACCACCCGGGCGCGTCCGAACAGCTTTTCGAGGGGCACCTGATCGGCACGCTCGCCACCCTTCAATAGTCGACCTGGGGCGTCGAGGTGTGCGCCAAGGTTGCTGGGCAATTCGACGGAGGTCAACCCAAAGGAGTATTCCTCTTTCTGCGGTACCACTGGGGCAAATGTGAGTCGCTCTTTCAGGCCGAGGAACTCGCAAGCCCGATGACCGTATTGTCGAACCGGAAGGTCCTCGCTGATGAGCGGCGAAAGATCAACGATCTTCTTGGGCATGGGGATCCCCACCGACCCGCCGCTATGACACCCCAGAACGCTGCCCAAGAAAACGAGCACGAGGATCGGCAGGGTTCCCGAGGCGGCCACGGTGTGGGCTTTCTTCATACGGTGCTCCTCATACGGTGCTCCTCATTGTTTCGCGTCGCGTGCTCATCTCGAGCTTTGCGCCTTCACCAATCCTTCTCGATCCGGGGCGCGCACACCTGGGGTTGCAACACAACCCAGAGCACTCCACCCCTTACCTTCTCCATTGGCGCTGCACGATAAAGCATTGCTTACCCCAGATACGCAAGCCCTGGCCCATCGCGCAACCCCATTTCCGTCGTCTCGTGTCCCCCCCGTTTGACCCGGCTGCACTTTCTCACCATATCATTGGTCCGGCCCAGCCGCGCGCGAATGTCTACCGATGCCGGTTGACATAAGGTCAAGCGGGCGCGCGCGCCGCGGTTCACGGAGGCAAAATGCGGATCGCCGTATGCATCAAACAAGTTCCGGTTGTGTCAGCGATGACCCTAGATCCGGTCACGCGGACGCTCAAGCGCGACGGTATTCGCAACGAGGTCAGCGCTTTCGATGTGCGCGCACTGCTCAAGGCTATCGAGCTGAAGCAGGCCTACGGGGGTGAGGTCATCGCGTTGACCATGGGGCCACCGCAGGCTCGCGAAGCACTGACCGAATGCCTTGCGCTCGGCGCCGACCGCGCCGTCCACCTATGCGAACAAAGCTTCGCCGGTGCCGATACGCTGGCCACCAGCCGTGCACTAGCCCTGGCATTGCGGCGCGAGTCGCCCGACCTGATTCTCTGTGGCCGCAACAGCGTCGACGCGGAAACCGGACAGGTGGGTCCTGAGGTCGCCGAGTTGCTCGATATCCCCCAAGTCACTGGCGCACGCGCTCTCGATGTCGATGTTGCCGCAAGGCGGATCTCCGTCGAACGCGAGACCGACGATGGATTCGAGACCGTCTCGGTTGCACTGCCCGCCCTGGTCACTGCGGCTGAAGATCTTGCCCCCGAACGCTTCCCATCGAAGGCCGATCGCGAAGCCGCGAAAGCCAAGCCGTACACCGAGCTGGGCGCGGCGGATCTCTGCACCGACGTCGCACAGCTCGGCGCCGCCGGCTCACCCACAGAGGTCATTGGCCTGTATCCGATCGAGACGACGCGACTCGGACGCATCCTCGATGCGGAGACGATCGACGCCAGCGTCGCACAGCTGGCGGGCATCCTCACCGACGAGCACGGGCTGTATGGCCGCTGGAGGGTGCGCGAGCAACCAACGATCGCAGAGATCGCCACCGCACCACCGCGCACTGCGGCACGCGATGTATGGGTGCTCGCCGAGGAATTGGCTGGCGCGATTCGTCCCGTCATCTTCGAGTTGCTCGGCAAAGCGCGGCAGCTGGCGGACGCGCTATCCAGTCGCGTCACCGCGGTGCTGCTGGGAGGTGACGTGGAACATCACGCCGCGGTGCTCGCCGCCTCTGGTGCGGATCGTGTACTCCTGGGCGCAGACGCGCGCTTCGTCCCATTTCTGACGGAGGTGTATGCCGACGCACTCGCCGCCGCGGTGCGAGAACATGCACCCGGGGTGCTCTTGATTCCGGCAACCTGTATGGGCCGCGATCTGGCGCCGCGTGTTGCGGCGCGCTTACAACTCGGTCTGACCGGCGACTGCGTCGACATCGGCCTCGACGCACAGGGCCGCGTGCTGCAGTACAAGCCGGCATTTGGCGGCAGCATCGTTGCACCGATCGTGTCGCACACGGTGCCGGAGATGGCCACGGTGCGGCCCGGCATGCTGCCGCGCCCCAAACCGGACACGGCACGGCAGGCAGTCGTGCAACACCTCGCCCTTCCGGTACCAGCGGCGCCGCGCGTGCGCGTGCTCAGCCGCCGCCTCGGCGCCGAGACGGCGGCTGACCTGGACAGTGCCGAAGTCGTCATCGGCATCGGCATGGGTCTCGGGTCTCAAACAAACATTGCGGCGATGCAACCGCTCGCGCAACTCCTGCACGCCGCTGTGTGCACTACCCGCGATGTCACCGACAAGGGCTGGCTGCCAAAGCAGTATCAAGTTGGTCTCACCGGCCGAGCCATTGCACCCAAGCTGTACATCGCCGTCGGCATTCGTGGCGCCTTCGAACACATGGTCGGTGTCCGCCGCGCCGGAGTGATCGTCGCCGTCAATAAGAACCCCAAGGCGCTGGTCTTCAAAGGTGCAGACTACGGCATCGTCGGGGACTATGCCGAGGTCGTACCGGCACTCCATCGTCACCTGGCAAGCGCACTGGCACGCCGGTAGGACTTTCCTCCTACGTACGGGCATTGGTGCCTTTGTGCAGGCGGCTCATCTTTCGCGTTGACTGGTGCGAAAACACCGTGGTACCTGTGAAAGGCTTGACACCGATGATCCGCATGCCGCGCGGTCGGCACCCAATTCACCACGCAATCATACGACTCGTGACCTCGGCGATGCTCGTCGTGCTGGCGTGGGGCGCGACGGCGGCGCGGGCGACCATGACGGTGCGCCTTGATCTGCCACAGATCGTTGCAGCCGCTGATCGGGCCTTCGTTGGACGTGTCGTGTCGGTGCACTCCGACCGCGACCAGGCCGGCCTGCCGAGCACCTGGGTAACCTTCGCCGTCGATCAGGTGATCAAGGGTACAGTCGGGAGCGGACTCACCATCAAACAGTTCGGCACAACGACACCACTGAGCGATGGCAAGATCGTTCATTTCGCCGGTCTTCCAACCTACACCAGCGGCGAGGAAATGGTCATCTTCCTGAGCGGCGAGAGTACAGCCGGATTCTGCAGTCCAATCGGCTTGGCGCAAGGAAAGTTCCCGATCGTACGGCGCGCCGGCCACGCAATGATGGTAGGCACCGCCGAGAACCTCGGGGTTCTTCATTCCATGCGCCGCCTGCAACCAACGCGCACGCAACTGAGCGGCGAGATCCCTCTGAACACCTTCCTCGAGCAGGTTGCCGAAATCCTCACTCAGCAAGGTCACCCGTAGAATTCTGCATGGTCCGCCCGCCACGCGCGCTCGCGCTCTTCCTCACTGCGTTTCTATGCCTCTTCACCGTGCGGCGCGCCTCTGCCGCCGATCCGCTCATTGTCAACGGCGCCGGCCAGCCGCTGGTGTGGCCGACGCTGCCGATTCCCTACAACCCGGACCAGGGCACGCTGGGTGCGCTCGACAACGCCAGCGCACGGCAGTTCGTCAGCGATCGCTTCCAGCCGTGGTCCGCAGTGTCCACTGCCAACATCCGCTTCGCGGATGCCGGCCAGCTGCCCACGGACGTCACCACCACCAACGTGGTCTCGTATCTTGGCGTATGTGGCGATCACCTCAACCCGATCATCTTCGACACCGATGGAAGCATCATTCGTAACCTGCTGGGCGCCGGGAACGAGAACTTTGTCCTTGGCGAGGCCGGCCCGGACTGCGGCTCCTTTGTTCCTCCGGTCATCACGGAAGCCAGCGCCATCCTCAATGGTCGGTTCATCGACGGCATCAGCTCGTCAAACAACCCGGAAATCAGCCTGGAAGCGTTCGGCGCCGTGTTTACCCACGAGTTCGGCCACTACGCGGGCCTTGGCCACTCGCAGATCAATCTCGCCGAGGCGCTCGATGGCGATCCGGCAAACGACAACACCATCGCCACGATGTTCCCGATCCTGATCAACGGAGCCGAGCAAGCGACGCTGGAGCTCGACGATCGCGTCGCGATCTCGATGCTGTATCCGACCCCCAGCTTCTTCGCCGCGACAGGTTCGATCCGCGGGGCAATCTTGCGAGCCGACAGCTTGACGCCATTTCAAGGTGCCTACGTCATCGCCAGATCGGTTGGCGACCCGCGCTTGCAAGCCGTCGGCATCACCTCCGGGTTCTTGTTCAACCCAACGGGGAGCGGCGGTCCGCCATCACCGGCCTTGCAAGGGTATTACGAGCTCGACGGCCTCACGCCTGGAACCAGCTATACCGTGGAGATCGAGGCGATCGATGCCGCCTTTACGGGCGGGTCGGGTGTCGGACCAGTCGATCCACCCGCCGCGGTGCCGGTGCCGGAGTTCTGGAACGGGGCCAACGAAGCCGCCACCAATCCGCCGGATGATCCCGCCCAGGTAACTTCCATTACCGTGGCTGCCGGCACACCGGTGACGGACGTCGACATCATCATGAACTCGGTGAGCGGGACGTTGCCCGCAAATGATTTCTGTGCGGACGCAATTGCAATCGCCAGCTTCCCGTTTACCTCCACGGTCGACACAACCGGGGCAGGCGAGAGCGCTACCGATCCAGCGCCCACCTGTCTCGCCACCGGGAATTCGTTTTCCAACACCATCTGGTACACGCTGACAGCGCCGGGGGATGGTGTCTTGGCCTTCGACACCTGCGGCAGCAATTTCGACACGCTCCTGGCCGTGTTCACCGGCAGCTGCGACGCGCTCGTACCGGCGGGCTGCAACGACGATATTGGGCCAGGTGACGCGACCTGCGGCAGCTTGCAATCGCGGCTTGCTCTCGACGTCACCGCGGGAGAGTCGCTGGTGCTTGAAGTCGCGCAATCCGGCGCGCCGCGCGGGGGCGCGTTGATGCTCCACGCAACATTCGGCCCGCATAGCTGCATCACCGGTGATTGTTTACCCGGACGCGGCAGCCCAAAGAGTGAATGCATTGCCGAATGGAGGGTCGAGCCGCGGCCGGTCTTCACCGGGCGCCCACCGACCCAACTCGTGTGTCACGATGGCGACAGTTGTGACAGCGATGGCGATGGGACGAATCACAGCTGCACGTTTAATCTCGCCGTCTGCCTCAACAACACCGATCCCGGCCTGCGGACGTGCGTTCCGACCGACGTCGTTAAGGTCGATCTCACAGCACCGAGCCTCAATAGCTTGCGCAACAAGCCTGAAGACACCGCCAACGCCGACGCGTTCCTGACAGCAATCGCAGCTATCAGCGGCGGCACCTCCAACGGTACGTGCACGAACCGCAGAAACAGCGGGCCATGTGCGATCAATGCGGACTGCGACTCACCAGGGAAGCACGACGGCCGTTGTCATCGCTTCGTCGGATTTGCGCCGCCAGCGACGACGCGCAATCAGTGCAGCGCGCCGGCGAACGTGGTGGTCCCGTTGACACCCAAGACAACTGGCGGCTTCTCGGCGGCGATCAAGCACGTGCGCCTGCGGACTACGAACAGCACGCATATCACCGATGGCGACGCGCTGACGCTGCGCTGCCTGCCGGCGCTGGTGCCCTGAAGCGGATACACGCTCAGGAAAGCTGCGACTCGCTGGTCGCGAACGAACCCGATACGCGATCCGATTGCAAAGCCGCACGGGCGTCGCTAATCAGCGCGCGTGCACGCCTATTTCCTTTCCCTCAATGGACTGCGTTTGCAGTGTTACGAGTGGGGAGACAACGCCGCACCACCAGTGCTCCTGCTACATGGCGGGCTGGCCCACTCGCGGTGGTGGGATCTCTTCGCAGAAAGCCTGGCCGACGCCTATCGCGTTGTTGCCCTCGATCTGCGTGGCCATGGGAACAGCGACCATACTGACCCGCCGGCATACCGCATTGAAGACTACGCGGCCGACGTGGCGGCGTGCAGCGAATCGCTCAGCCTGGCGCAGGCCATTCTCATCGGCCATTCAATGGGCGGATTGGTGGCAGCGGCATATGCCGAACGTGCACCGGAGCGCCTTGCGGGCTTGGTCCTGGTCGACAGCCAAGTAAGAATCAGCACGGCCGGTGCACGCTACATGACACGCCTGCGGCACTTCCCCCAGCCCCTCTATCGCGATCAAGATGCCGCAATCCGCCGCTTCCGCTTGCTCCCGACGCAAACCAACGCTGCTCCTGAGCTCCTGGAGCATGTGGCTCGGCACGCCATGCGGCAGCTGCCGAATGGGCGCTGGACATTCTGTTTCGATCGCGCCGCTATGGCCTCCACCGAGCCCCATGATTGGCTGCCGACGCTGCAGCACCTCAGCGCTCCGATCCTCCTGGTTCGCGGTGCGCACAGCACGCTGCTGCCGCACGACAAGTTCGCCAAGCTACTGGCTGCGCTCCCCGGTGCCGAAGGTGTCGAGATTCCCGACGCCCACCATCATGTGATGCTCGACAATCCCCCGGCGTTCGGCCGCGCCGTCCGCGCCTTTCTCGACGGACCAAGAGTCTCGGGAAGCACCAGCGCCGTGCGCGCCGTACGGCCACACGTAGACTCTTGATGCCTTGCCCCCTATAACGTGGACCAATGGCCCATCGCAGCGAGCAGCTCTCCGTGGCCGGTGTGCGCACGCACATGCTGCGCGGTGGGCGCGGAACGCCATTGCTGGTGCTGGCGCCGGAGTTCGCATCGAATCGTTGGTTCCCCTACCACGAGGCGCTGGCAGCCCGCTTTCAGGTGTTCGCGCCAGACCATCTAGGCTTCGGCGAGAGTGAGCGACCCGAGTGGCTCGAAGGGATCGACGACCTCGTCTTCCACTACGTCGATCTGCTGGACATGCTCGGTTTGGAGCGCGTGTCGATCATCGGCACTTCACTCGGCGGTTGGGTCGCCGCCGAGCTCGCCGTGGCGCACCCACAGCGAGTCGAGCGCCTGGTGCTCGTCGGCGCCTCGGGGCTGAAGGTCGACGGTGTCGAACGCTTCGATGTGTTCGTGCATCCAATCGAAGCGACCCTCCAACATCTCTTCTACGATCAGAGCCGCGTGGCGCAGCTGTTGCCGACCGATCTTGGACCGGAGGTGATCGTGCGCGGGTACCACGAGTCGACGACCTTGGCGCGGCTGACGTGGAATCCGTACATGTACAACCCCAAGCTGGCGCGCCGCCTGCGCCGCATCAGCGCTCCGACCCTGATTCTGTGGGGGCAGGAGGATGCCTTCCTGCCGCCGCCGCACGCTGAAGCGTATGCGCAGCTCATTCCGCATGCGACGCTCACCATGATTCCGCAGTGCGGCCACCTCGTGCCCTTCGAGCAAACCGACGTCTTCATCAAACACGTCGTAGCGTTTTTGAAACCTGAACGGGAGTAGGCGAGGGTTCGCCGCGCGGGGAAACGCATGGTCCAGTTTTTTTACTTCCATCTGATGCCATGGCCCTACTTGCCCGACGACTTCGATCGCCGTGAGCCGACTTCGTGGGTCACATTTTCCAATCGCCATTACGATCCGCAGCGCGGCCACCAACTCTACAACGAGTACCTCGATGAGATGGAGCACGCCGAGGCGCTCGGCTACGACGGACTGGGCGTCAACGAGCATCATCAGAATGCGTACGGCACGATGCCGTCGCCGAACTTGATGGCCGCAGCGCTCATCCGGCGTACGTCGCGCGCCAAGATCGCCATCCTCGGCAACGCCATTCCGCTGCGCGACCATCCGCTGCGAGTGGCCGAGGAAGTCGCGATGCTCGACGTCATGTCGGGTGGTCGCGTGATCTCCGGCTTCGTGCGTGGCATCGGCTGCGAGTACCTGTCGCTCGGCATCAACCCAACCTATTCGCGCGAACGCTTCTACGAGGCGCATGAGCTGATCGTGCGCGCCTGGACCGAAGACGGTCCCTTCTGCTTCGAGGGCAAGCACTACCAGGTTCGCTACGCCAACATCTGGCCGCGGCCGTTGCAGCAACCACACCCGCCGATCTGGTTACCGTCACAAGGCAGTACCGAAACCATCCGCTGGGGCGCCCAGCGCCGCTACCCGTTCATCAGCGTATTCACATCGTATCGGCAGACCAAGCGCTTGCTCGACGAGTACAAAGCCGCTGCCGAGGCGGCAGGGTACACCGCGCAACCCGAGCAGATCGGCTTTGCACTGCCGACATACGTTGCCGAGACCGACGCGCGCGCCCGCGAGGAGGCCAAGCCGCACATGCTGTGGCTGTTCCGGCGCGGCCTCAAAATCCCGCCACATTTCCTTTTGCCACCCGGCTACATCACGGAAGAGTCCCTGCGGAAGTTTCTCGCCGCCGGCTTGCGCCCCCCCGGTGACTTGAGCTTCGAGGAACTGGAGAAAGGCGGCTACATCCTCGTCGGTAGTGCCAAGACCGTGGTCGATCGTCTTACGGAAATCCGCAAGGATCTCGGCTTCGGCCTGTTCATCGGCAGCGGCCGCACCGGCGACATGCCGCACGACAAGGCCCTGAAGAACATGGAGCTGTTCGCGCGCGAGGTGATGCCGCATTTCAGGGATTAGGGCCTGCGGCCGGCGTGTCTTCTTTGGCCCGCTCCCCCCTTCGGGGAGCCTCAGGACAGGATTGGTCGCTAGGGGCTGCCAAGTCCGACAGGCTTACTAGGCGGCGGAGACGGTATGAAGGACATGAGACCCCTCCGGACCGAAGTTGATTGCGATGCAGCGGAACTGAGCGCTGCCGCCGTGGAGCGCGCCAGAGTGACGGTCGCGCACCTTCACTCGACCTGGACCGGCACTTCGAGGTGCGCACCGCCATAGTGGCCGCTGGCGCTGTCGATCAGTTGCACCAGCGACAACGCTAGTGCGTACGTACCGGGAAACTTCGGGGCCTCGATCACCGCGGCGATGCGTGCCGATTCACCCGGCCCCAGATTGCGCGGCAAAGGGAGACCGTAGCTGCCGTCATCGATACTCTTGCCGCCGGACGTCCATACGGCAATCACTCTGCAGTCAAGATGTCCGAAGTCGGCGAAGGCCGGCCATACGGCACTGCCGCGGTTGGTGATGCGCAGCGCCAGCCGTGCCACGCCGCCGGCGCGCAGGCGTAATGGGAGCGGATCCTCCACCGCCAGCTCCCCGACGAGTGCGGCACGACCCAGCGGCCGCAGCAGTGCCGGCCGGGGATCCGTCAGCGTCTGCCACAGCAGCGGCCCCAGGTCGGTCCCGTGCCAGCCGCCGCGCAACGCTCGTAGGATCTGCGGGTCGCTCCAGTCCCATACGCGTTCCGGCCGATGGTCGACGGAGACCGGCACCTGGTTCCATCCGTCGGCGTCGCAGTACGCACCAACGCCTTGGACGGCGACACTCCAGGCGGCGAGCGCCAGCAGCATTCCGCGCCCCAGTCGCGTGGCGCGCAACCATTCGACGGCCGGCACCGCACACAATACGATTGCGGGCAGAACATCAATCAGGAAGCGCGGCCCGTACGTGTGCCCGCCCCACCAGCCACCGAAGGCGGCATACAGCAGGAGATACGCGAGACAGCCGGCACCGAGATACGGGACCCACGCGGCTCGCTGGCGAGGCCGGCGCAGGAATCCCGGGAGGGCAAGCGCGGCAGTCGGTGTGAAAATGAACAGACCGCGGTTGGGACTGATCAGCAGGCCGAGGAGCCGCGTCATGCTCGGTACGCCGAATGTCACACCGGCATACCCTCCGAGGACAGAACCGATAGCCCGCAGGTTGTACGCGGCAACGGCTGCCGCGCCGGCGATCGGCAGTACCAGGAAGGCGGCGCGGCGCCGCGGACGCTCGCGCCATATGAACACTGCCGCGAGCAACGCGAAGATCGCCATCGTTGGCCGCGCCACAACGCCCAGGGCGGCAAAGACGCCGGCCAGCGCCGCCCGTGCACGGGTGTCTTCTCCGAGCAGAAACATGCTCAGGCCCGCCAGACTGAGCTCCGCCAACCCATGTTGCCAGAGGGCCTGGCTGCTGGTTGACCACGTGCTGCTCCCGAGACCGTATGCCAGCGCCATACCGATCGCGGTCGACGACGCCGTGCGTGTGCACAGCGCCAGGAACACCAGACCGACCGACAGCGCGGCGATCGACGCCGCGGCAAGGCGCTCGACCACCACCGTGATGACCCGAAAGCGAACGTCGTCATCGCTGACCTGATGACGTTGCAGCCACCACACCGCGGGCAGCGCCAGCGGCACGGCCAGGACCGGTGCGGCCACCGGGTATTTCGACATTATCCTGCCGTCGCTCGTGCGCCGCAGAAAATAGGGGACGCCGCCGCGCTGGAGCCATTCGAACTCGTTGAGATCCAGGTTGCCTTGGCGCACGATGCTAAACGGCAGCAAACGCGCCGGAATCGTGTCCCACGCCGGCGGGCAGCGCAGGCTGGTGAGATAGACGGCGAAACAGGCGGCCGCCACGGTGCAAGCGGTGCGCAGCCGATGCGGCTGCGGCGCTGGGGATGGTCCGGCGGCATGCGCGCCGGCGGTGGGGGAGCGTGCGCCGGCCCTGGTGGCACGCCGGCGGCTCATTCCGCGCGCAGACCAACAATTAGATTGTAGATCGCCCCGATGCTCCAGCCGGCGACCGCACCGACCGCGGCACCGTACAGGAACCCGACCACGGAGCCGGGCCAGCTCACGGTGTACCCGTAGAAATACTGATTGAGCAGCTGCAGATGCGCACCCACGTGCGGCCCGCCTTTCACCACCAGCCACGCGGTGACCGCGAACAGTCCAACCCCACCGATCACCGCGCCCACCAGCGCCAGCACGCCGGCGTGCAGACGCGCGATCGCCATCACCAGCTGGCGCTCATCGTCTGGTGCAGCGCTCACGCGGGACACACCTCGCAACGGTTGCGCTTCGAAACGCGTCTTCTCTTTTCACATCTCATTGTCAATCAAAGCCGCTGTCAGGAACAGGCACATGTGATCGGGAACCTGCTGCCCTTGACTGACGCTTCGGCGACCGCAGCGCATTGCAACCAATCCTGTCCTGAGGCTCCCCAAAGGGGGGAGCGGCCCATAGGGGACGCCGGCCGCAGGCCTCAGACGTCATCGAGCACCCGCCGGCGCAGCGCGGCGGCCGCATGGCGCTGCAGCCGGGTGGCGTAGGCCGCGAGGGCGCGATTCCGCAGCGCTGCCGTCGCGTACCCCAGACCAAAGCCGGCGGCGCCCGCCTCGACCATCCCGACCGCCGCCCCGCTCCACGTCACGCGAAAACCAAGAAGATATTGCCCGAGCAGCGACAGCGTCGGTCCCAGTGCGGAGTCGCCTTCGAGCAGCGGCACCGCCGTTGCGAGGAACAGTCCGGCACTCGCCACGCACGCGACGGCCGCCCCGAGCGCCAGCGGATCGAGGCGCGCGAAGAGGCGTTCGAGGACCCGGTCCGGCGACGGCGCGGCCGCCGTCGCCGCCTCGATCCGGCGCGGCACCAGGCGCTCGTCCGGCGCCAGCCGCGAGCCATCCGGCTCCTCGTGGTACGCCGCCTCGGTGTTCACCGACCATAAGTCGCAGTGGGCACCGTTGAGGTTGTGTGCGGCATAGACGCCCGCCAGCATCGAGTGATCTTGATTGTTGTAGCGGTGCTGGCCGTTGCGTCCGATGACCTGGAGATTGCCGATGCTTGCCAGATACGCACGCACGGTGCCGAGGTGGTCGCGATACTCTTGATCGTACACCGGGTACGCCTTGGGCACGCGGACAACCGTACCGTCTTCCACTTCCGCCGGATCGATCAGTCCGATGTGTGCGCACTCGTGCACGCCGCGAGCGATCAGCCGCTCGTCCGGCCACGACCACTCGGGGTCCTGGTCCCACAGGAAATATTCGAGTCCGAGCGCCGTGCACGCCGCGTCGGGTACCATGTCCGTGCTCCAGTTCTTGTAGTTCTGAATGCGACCGAGCTTCACGTCCGGCGAATGAATGTAAATCCAGTTGTCGGGAAAGATGCTCGCACGCCGCACGATCAGCACGACAGTAAGATAGTCGCGATAGCGCAGCCGCGCGGCGGCTTGCCGGACGGCGTCGGGCGGCGCGGGGTCGAGCGCGCTGATCAGATCACGCAGCGGCATGCTGGAAATCAACTGATCGGCGGGAAAGACGTGCGCCGTGCCGTCGCGGGCGCGCGCGTGCACGTGGTGCACGTGTCCGCGTGCGTGCGCGATGCGCTCGACGCGCATGCCGCACAACACCGGGCTCCCGGTGCGCTCGACGGCGCCGGCGCAGCGTTCCCACATCATCCCGGGCCCAAGCCGCGGGTAGTAGAACTGGTCGATGAGACTGGTGACGATCGCCCCATTGGCGCCGCGCCCCTTGAACAGCGCGTGCCGCACGGCCTCACCCAATGAGAGGTTCTTGATCCGTTGTACCGCCCACTCCGACGAAATCTCGGCACAGGGGACGCCCCACACCTTCTCGGTATACGTCTTGAAGAAGATGCGGTAGAGGCGCTGCCCGAACCGATTCGCAACCCAGTCCTCGAAGCTGCCTTCGTGAGGCGACGGAGCGAGCCGCGCCTTGGCGTAGCTCAACCCGACGAGCACCGCCTCGCGCAGCCCGAGTCCCGCCAGGGCATTGAGGGGTTTCAGCGGATAGTCGAAGAAGTGGCCGTTGTAGAAAATGCGCGACAGGCGCGGCCGCAGGAGGAGCTCCTCGCCGAGAATCTCGTGCCAGAGACGGTTGACCAGGGGCACTTTGGAAAAGAAGCGGTGACCGCCGATGTCGAATCGAAAGCCGCGATAGGTAACCGTACGTGCCAGACCACCGACCTGGTCATCGGCCTCGAGCACGGTGGTGCGCCGGCCGCCCTTCCCGCATTCGTACGCGGCGGTGAGCCCGGCGGGTCCGGCACCCACAATGACGGTTTCAGACATGCGATGGGCTCCGCGGCTTACCCGTCATCGTGGCGTGGCGGCGTTGCTACCAGCGGCCGCGCCACCGCCGCGTTCCAGGCCGACGCCAGCAGCGTGATCGGCACCGCCAGCCCACAGTACCACGCCGCTAGCCAGTGCAGCGGCACGGCGCGCAGGGCGAACAGCACGCCGCGCTTGCGCGCGAGAAAGCGATAGAGCTCATGATTCAACGCGCCCAGGCCGATGCCGCCGAGAACGACCAGCGTGGCGACGAACGCGCCGGATATGGCCGGCGCAATCAGCCACGCGATCACGGCGAACGCCATGATCCACACCAGCACGACGCTAGCGCGGTCCCGTGTGGTCATGTTGAGGTCGGACGGCATGGTGCGATGCCGCAGCATGAGGAGGAGCCAGGGAATGGCACGATTGAAGAGATCGGTGCGGATGAGCGCCGCCAGAGTCCAGCGCTTCAGATGCGTGACTTGGATCGCCGCATCGAGGACGATGCGCAGCCCGTGGGTGTGCAGCCGTAAGCCGAGCTCGATGTCTTCGACCGCCGGCCGCGTGTACCCTTCGTCGAAACCGCCCATGCGGACGAAGACCTCGCGGCGCATAGCGCCGCAGCCGGCCCAAAACGTCCAGGCGTCGGTGCGACTGTGATGGTGCACGTAGTGATGCAGGAGGTTCTTATATTGCGACACGAAATGTGGGTCGGCTGGGGTGTCGTCGTAGGCGCCGAAGACCGCCGCGATCCCGGCATCCTGCAATAGGCGCTGATCCAGGCGGTGCAGCGTGTCCGCGTGCACGCAAACGTCGCTGTCGAGGAACACCAGCACCTCGCCCCGTGCCGCCGCGGCGCCGCGATTACGCGCCCGCGCCGGGCCGCCGCGCCGCTCCAGCCCGAGCACGGTGACGGGAAAGCCGGCGGCCACTGCCGCGCTCGCATCGGACGAGGCGTCGTCCACCACGATGCATTCGTCCGGTGGCGGTGTCGAGAGCTGCAGCGCCTGCAGGCAGCGCTTGAGCATCGCCGCTCCGTTGTGCACTGGAATGATGACCGAGACTCTCACTGTCCCCGGTGCCGCGGATTTCTCCGCATCGCCGCCGTGCGCGCCTGCGGGCCTCATGGGGGACGTCTTCTGCCACATTCGGCGAAACCGCGAAAGTCCCCTCGTCTGCCGTCTGGCGGTCGGCTTCGCCGGCGGCCGCTGAGGCCGCATCGTTCAGGTTGGAGCGTTCCCAGTCACCCGGATCGTTCCGCCCGTGAGGCTCGCCTGCGAGGAGGCGATCGCCACGGCCAAGGATTCCAAGCCCGCGCGCAGACCCGGTTCCGGCAGCCGGTCGCGGTTGACCGCCTCCGCCAAATGCCGCCACAACTCCCGAAATGCATATCGGAAGGTGCCCCCCACGCGCCGTGCGCGAAGCGCATACGGCAATTCCTGCACGCCGCGCAGCAGTTGCCGGATTCGCCTCGCGCCCTGATTGGCAGCCTGTCCTGCTCCCGACACTTCCAATCCGTCGAAGTGGAACAACGACGCGCCGGCGCGCGCCCGCGATCCCAGCACCTCCACCTCATATTGGTCCGCGGCGCAGAGGCTGACACTCGTCGTTGCCAAGGTCCCACAGGTCATCCGTGCCGATACGACTGTGCTTTGATCGTGCATCTGAAGGCTGCGGCTGAACGCGTTGACTTCCAAAACCTGTGAATCGAGCAAGTGCGCCCAGAGATCATAGTGGTGCACCCCGAGCTCGATCACGCTGCCGCCGCCCTGCGCCCGGTCGCGACGGTGCCCGGGTCCGGCGGGCGACAGCATTTCCGGTGTACTCGCCACACAGCGCAGGATCTCGATCTCGCCAAGAGCCCCGGAGCGTACGAGTTCCCTCATCATCCGAATCTGGCGGACGAACCGCAGGATGTAAGCCACGCAGATCTTCGAAGCGGAGGATCCGGCGACCGCCAGCAATCGGTGCGCTTCGTCGAGGGTCGGCGTAATCGGTTTCTCCAGGAGGATGTGCTTCCCCGCCGAGATGGCCGCCAAGGCGATCTCCAGGTGGGACGCCGGGGGAGTCAGGATGCCGACGAGCTCCACGGCGGGGTGCTCCAGAAGCTTCCGGTAGTCGCAAAACGATCGTCCCGGATGGCGGCTGGCATACGCATTCCGGCGGTTCTCATTCAGATCGGCGACGGCCACCAACCGGACCTCTGGGAGGCTCAGCACCGCGGGCAGGTGAAAGTCGGCGGCATAGCCCAATCCGATCAGTCCTACGCCTAATGGCTGCCGTGCCTTCATGGGGTTTCAGCTCGCGGCGGGACGGTTCCCATATGTCCCCGGATCGACGGTCGCCCGGTCGCCGATAGACAGCTTTCGCGCCATGCGTCCCGCGAAGAAGGCGCCCCAACCCAACAATAGGACGGCCGCCAACGCGGACCGGCGGACGGGGCCATGTCCATGCTCCTTCGCGCAGCCGGCAAAGATACGCCACCGCTCCGCCAGCGAGAGGATGCGATAGGAGCTGACCCGGGTGAGCGTCTCGGAATATCCACCGGTTTCGTACGTCTTGGCGAGGCATGTCCAAAACGACTCGACCTCGGCATGGACCACCCGGGCCAGCCTCGCATACCGCACCTCGGCTCCGGGCCGTTTCTCGAGCAGCCGGTGGATGATCTCGGTATCACCCACCACCGGCATCGGAGGAAACGGGCCCAGCTCCGCAAAGATGTCGGCCCGCACCACCATGTTTCCAGCATGCCCAAAATAGCAATTAACCAGACCAGCTCTCAAAATGTGCCGCAGCTTGAAATCCTCATAGTCCTCATAGAGCCCGAGCAAAGCGGAGATCGGCCTGGGGTACGCCAGATATCCGATCACGATCGAAGCATCCGAGTGCCGGATCTCATTCCACATCTCGGCAAGCCAGTCCGGATGCGCCACGCAATCGGCGTCCAAGAACGCGATATGGCGCCCCTTGGCGACGGCAATGCCCCGATTTCGAGCCAGATAGGGATCGCGCCGGCGTTCTCCGAGCAAGATGACCCTCGGATCGGCCCGGACGATCTCCGCCGAGCGATCGGTGGAACCGTTGTCGATGCAGATCACCTCGAAGAGCGCGGGATCGATCGTCTGGCACCGCAAGGATTGTAGACAGGACGGTAGCCAGCGCTCTTCGTTGAGGAAGGGTATGATCACCGAAAATGTGGGCGGCTGATCGGTCATTCCGGGCAGGGAACCGTTACGCTGCGGTGCGCGCCGGCTGCGCGCTGGCTTGCTGCACTGGCTGCGGCGCGGTGCGAATCTTCGCCGTGGTGACGAGCGCGACGGCAGCTACGATGATCGGCGTACCCAGCGCCATCGCAGTCGTGAAGGGCTCATTACGCAGTAAACATCCCAACAGCACCGCGATCACCGGATTCACGTATGCGTAGGTCATCACCTTCGCCGCCGGAACGTGCTGCAGGAGCCAGCCAAACGCCGTAAAGGCGATGCACGAGCCGAACACCACCAGATACCCCAAGGCCAACCACCCTTGCAGCGTCGGCGCGAACTGCGCGAACGCACCCGCCCGTGTCGCGATTACGGATAGCACACCGCCCGCGAACACCATCTCCCAACCGGTGGCCACCAGGGGCGGCACCGTGAGGACCACGCGCTTGGAATACAGCGAGCCGCTGGTCCAACAGAACGTTGCCAACAGTAGCGCCATTTCGCCGTAGAGCTCGCTACCCGCGCCGGTGCGGAGCTTGGGCCACAACAGGACACTCAACCCGAGCAGTCCCAGGAGCACGCCGGCCCAGCCCGTCGCGGGCAAGCGCTCCCCGCGCGGCAAGAGCGCACCGACGATGGCGATCCACAACGGCGTCGTGGCCACGGTCAGCGCGGCGAGCCCGGACGCCACGTACTGCTCCGACCACACCACCAGGCCGTTACCGCCGACGAGCAACAGGCAGCCGATAATGGCGAGCGACCGCAGGTCGCGGCGCGGCGGAATGATGGAGTGACCGTTGACCCATGCGAGCAACAGCAGAAAGGGTCCGGCAATCACAAAGCGGGACGCGGCAGATGCCGTGGCTGTCATGCTGTCCAGCGTCACCCGGATCGCAAAGTACGTAGAGCCCCAGATCACGTAGAGCGCGGCAAAGGCAGCCACCACGCGCAGCAGGAACGCCCGATCCATGGTCTGAGTCATGAGACGCTCGGTTATCCCATGCATGCGCCGCTTGTGCCACAACCGATCATCGAATGTGGAATCGAGCGCAGCACTTTCTTGCAAGCGTGATGAAGAGCGAACCCCCACGTGAAAGAAAATCTCACGCAGAGACGCAGAGGTGCACAGAGGAGGCCGCAGATAGTCGAGATCCTGCGACGGCACCGCAGAGCGACCCAACGGGGAGCGGTCGCGTAGAAAGGACGCCGGCCGCAGGCCCCTCCTTGACTTCGCGGGCGCGCGGCGGCACGTTCGCTTCTCTGTCCGCATGGCTCAACACATCGTCATCACGGGCGCGCGCGAGCACAATCTCAAAGACATTACCGTCGAGATCCCGCGCGACCGCCTGGTCGTCATCACCGGGCTCTCCGGCTCCGGGAAGTCGTCGCTCGCCTTCGACACGCTCTATGCCGAAGGGCAACGACGTTACGTCGAGTCGCTGTCCGCATACGCGCGCCAGTTTCTGGAGCAGATGGACAAGCCGGACGTCGATTCGATTGAAGGTCTGTCCCCGGCCATTTCCATCGAGCAGAAAACCACCAGCAAGAATCCGCGCTCGACCGTCGGCACGGTCACCGAGATCTACGATTACCTGCGTCTGCTGTTCGCACGCATCGGCAAGCCCTACTGCTACAACTGTGGCCGCGCCATCACGGCGCAAACGGTCCAGCAGATCGTGGATCAGCTCATGAAGCTGCCGGCGAGCACGCGTCTCCATGTGCTCGCGCCGCTGGCGCGCGGGCGCAAGGGTGAGTTCCGCAAGGAGCTCGTCGATCTGCGCAAAGCCGGCTTCGTGCGCGCCCGCATCGACGGCGCGCTGCGCGACCTGGCTGACGACATCGTGCTGGCGAAGAACACCAAGCACACCATCGAAGTCATCGTTGATCGTCTGGTGATCCGCACCGCGATCGAGAAACGGTTGGCCGACTCGTTGGAGGTGGCATTCAAGCATGGCGACGGGGTTGCCAAGGTCGAGGTCCTCGGCGACGGCACTGAGGTGAAAGAGGAGATTCTGTTCAGCCAGAAGTTCGCCTGCGTCGTGTGCGGCATCTCCTACCCGGAAATCACGCCACGGATGTTTTCGTTCAATAACCCGCACGGCGCCTGCGCGACGTGCAGCGGGCTGGGGACGTCGATGTACTTCGATCCGGAGCTCATCGTGCCCAACGAGGAACTGTCACTGGCACAGGGCGCCGTGGCTCCGTGGCAGAAAAAGAGCGGCGGCCATTCGATTCGGCTGGATGTGCTCGAAGGCGTCGCGCGGCACCTGCGGATCGACATCAACACCGCGTGGAAAAAGCTGCCACAAAAGGCGCGCGAGGTGATCCTCAACGGCACGGAAGAGGAAATCACCTTTGTGTTCGAGAAGGGGAGCCGCCGCTACGAGTTCCGCCGCCCGTTCGAGGGGGTGATCGCCAACCTCGACCGCCGTCTGAAGGAGACGGGCTCCGATTGGGTGCACGAAGAGCTGGAGCGCTTCATGAACGTACGCCCCTGCCCCGCCTGTCGAGGAGCGCGCCTGAAGCGCGAGGCCTTGGCGGTGCGGCTGCATGAGAAGGCCGTTACCGAAGTCACCGCGCTGTCGGTGAAGGATGCGTTGCGCTTCTTCTCGACGTTGCCGTTGACGCGTCAGGAAGAAGAGATCGGGCGGCGCATCTTGAAGGAAATCATCGAGCGGCTGGGGTTCCTGACGCATGTCGGACTCGACTACCTGAGCTTGGATCGGGCTGCGGCCAGCCTCTCCGGTGGCGAGGCTCAACGCATCCGGTTGGCGACACAGATCGGCTCGAGCTTGGTTGGCGTCCTCTACATTTTGGACGAGCCGTCGATTGGGTTGCATCAGCGCGACAACGCGCGTCTGCTCGAAACCTTGAAACGGCTGCGTGATCTCGGCAACACCGTGCTCGTCGTCGAGCATGACCGCGACGCCATCCTCGCGGCCGATTACGTCATCGACATGGGTCCCGGCGCCGGCGTTCACGGCGGATTCATCGTGGCGCAAGGGACAGCGGCGGACATCATGGCAAATCCCAACTCGCTCACCGGGAAATATCTGTCCGGCATCGAGGAGATCCCCGTTCCGCCAACGCACCGTCCGGGTAATGGGTGGACCCTGCAGATCAAAGGGGCGCGACAAAATAATCTGCAGAACGTGACGATCGACATTCCCCTCGGCAAGATTACATGCGTCACGGGCGTCTCCGGATCCGGCAAGAGCTCGCTGGTGATCGATACGCTCTATCGCGCCCTGGCGCAGCGGTTGTATGGATCGAAGGAAAAGCCCGGCGTGCACGACGAGATCACCGGTTGGCAGCTGCTGGACAAAGTCATCGACATCGACCAGGCACCGATTGGTCGTACCCCGCGCTCCAACCCGGCAACCTACACCGGCTTGTTCGCGCACATCCGCGACCTGTTTGCGCAGCTCCCCGAGGCACGCGTGCGCGGCTACGGGCCGGGGCGGTTTTCGTTCAACGTGAAAGGCGGCCGCTGCGAGGCCTGCGCCGGCGACGGGATGATCAAGATCGAGATGCACTTTCTGCCCGACGTCTTCGTCACCTGCGAGGTCTGCCACGGCCAACGCTACAATCGCGAGACCCTCGAGGTGCTCTACAAGGGAAAGAGCATTGCCGAGGTTCTGGCGATGGCGGTCGGCGAAGCGCTCGAGTTCCTGAGCAACATCCCGCCAATCCGACACAAGCTCGAGACACTGCGCGACGTCGGTCTCGACTACCTGCACCTCGGGCAATCGGCCACGACATTATCGGGCGGTGAAGCGCAGCGCGTCAAGCTCGCCAAGGAGCTCAGCCGCCGGGCGACGGGACGAACGCTCTACATTCTCGATGAGCCGACCACCGGCCTGCATTTCGACGACATCCGCCGCTTGCTGTACGTGCTGGCGCAGCTCGCGGATGCCGGGAATACCATCGTGATCATCGAGCACAACCTGGACGTCATCAAGACCGCCGACCACGTCATCGACCTGGGACCCGAGGGCGGCGATCACGGCGGCCGTATCATTGCGGTCGGCCCGCCAGAGGATGTGGCGCGGACGCGCGGCTCGTATACCGGCCAGTTCCTGCGCCCGCTTCTCCTCGGTCGCGCCGCTTGACAGGGACAGCGCGCGTCGATATTAGACCTAACTAGTGGGAATTGATTCTTGCGGACTGGATTTCACCGCCAGTCCAATAGGGAAGCCGAGCGTGGCAAGCCAATTCCATATTAGGAGGAGCCAATTAATGGGACGTGTGATCTACATGGACAACCACGCCACCACCCCGATGGACCCGCGGGTATTGGAGGCGATGCTCCCATATTTCACCGACAAGTTCGGCAATGCCGCCAGCCGCAATCATCAGTTCGGCTGGGAGGCAGAGGGCGCAGTGGACCAGGCGCGCGACCAGATCAGCCGCCTGATCAACGCCAAGGCCAAGGAGATCATCTTCACCAGCGGTGCCACGGAGTCGGACAATCTCGCCATCAAGGGCGTGGTGGAATTTTATAAGGACAAGGGAAACCATATCATCACCGCGACCACAGAGCACAAGGCGATCCTCGATACCTGCAAGGCGCTCGAACGCAGCGGGAAAGCGCAGGTCACCTATCTTCCGGTCGACCAGCAGGGGTTGATCGACCCGGCCGACGTCCGCAAGGCGATTACCGACAAGACCGTGCTGATCTCGATCATGTATGCCAACAACGAGATCGGCACCATCCATCCACTGCGCGAGATCGGCAAGCTCGCCAAGGAAAAGGGCATCCTCTTCCACAGCGATGCCACGCAAGGCGTCGGCAAGATCCCGGTCGATGTGGATGCCTTGGGGATCGACCTCATGTCGTTCACCGGCCACAAGATCTACGGACCGAAGGGCTGCGGCGCGTTGTACGTGCGCTCGAAGGGCCCGCGGGTTCGGCTGGCCCCGATGATGGACGGCGGCGGGCACGAGCGCGGCATGCGGTCCGGGACGCTCAATGTTCCCGGCATTGTCGGCTTTGGCAAAGCCTGCGAGTTGGCGGGTGCCGAAATGGAGATCGATGCCGCGCGACAGCTGCAGTTGCGGGAACGCCTCCACGAGGGGCTCTTCTCGCAACTCGACGAGGTGTACCTGAACGGTCATCCGACGCAACGTCTCCCCGGAAATCTCAATGTCAGCTTCGCATTCGTCGAAGGCGAGTCGTTGCTGATGGGCTTGAAGGACGTCGCCGTCTCCTCGGGCTCCGCGTGCACGTCGGCGACACTGGAACCGTCGTACGTGCTCAAGGCTCTCGGCGTTGGCGACGACTTGGCGCACACCTCCATTCGCTTCGGCCTCGGCCGTTTCAATACGCAGGAGGAAGTCGATCACGTTGTCGAGCGCGTCGTTCATGAGGTGCGGCGGCTGCGTGATATGTCGCCACTCTACGAGATGGCCAAGGAAGGCGTCGACCTGAAATCGTTCCAATGGGCTCGGGAGTAAGTCGCCGACGCGACACAGGAGGCTTGTATGGCATACAGCGATAAGGTGATCGATCACTACGAGAATCCACGCAACGTGGGTTCTTTTCCCAAAGGTGATGCCGACGTTGGGACCGGCATTGTCGGGGCACCCGAATGCGGCGACGTGATGAAGCTGCAGCTCAAGATCAATGATGCGGGAGTGATCGAGGATGCCCGCTTCAAGACCTTCGGTTGCGGGAGCGCCATCGCCAGCTCTAGCTATGTCACCGAGTTGGTGAAGGGAAAGACCCTCGACGATGCGTTGACCATCAAGAATACGCAAATCGTCGAGGATCTGAGCCTGCCACCGGTGAAGATTCACTGCTCGGTGCTCGCCGAGGACGCGATCAAGGCCGCAATCGGCGATTGGAAAAAGCGCCACGGCGAGTCCAAGACGGACGACGGCAAGCCGGCAGACAAGGCCGCTTCAAACCAGTAGGGCCTGCGGCCGGCGTCTTTTCTATGGACCGCTCCCCGTTGGGTCGCTGCGACCTGCCAAGTCCGACAAGCTGCTAGGAGGAGGACCCGTGGCAATCACAGTGTCACCGAATGCCGCCGCAAAGATTCGCAGCTTGGCGGCGCAAAGCGGCAAGCCCGAAGCGGGCTTGCGCGTTAAAGTCGTTGGCGGCGGCTGTTCCGGCCTGCAGTACAAGATGGATCTCGATACGGAGCGCCAGGGCGATAAGACGTTTGGCGACCCGGATGCCAAGATCATCGTCGATCGCAAGAGCTTTCTCTACTTGAACGGAACCGAGCTCGACTACAACGACGGGCTGATGCAGTCGGGCTTTAGTCTCCACAACCCGAATGTGAAGCGCGCGTGCGGCTGCGGTGCTTCGTTTACGGTGTAGGAGGCGACTGACATGGGCTCGACCCCGACTTCGGCGGCGAAGCGGGAAGGAGCGATGTGGCCCGCAAGGACACGGGTGAGCTGCTGGCAATGCGGCTCTGAACATACCGAGGAGCTGTTTTGTCCCGCTTGCGACGCCATTCAACCCCTTCCCGAAGAGGCTGATCATTTTCAGGTGCTTGGTCTGCCGCGCCACCTCGTCATTGATCTGGAGGCCTTGCAGCGCCGCTATTATGAGCTGCACCGCCGGATACATCCGGACTTGCACCAAACCGGCCCGCAAGCGGCGCGGCAGGCGAGTTTGCGCAATACCGCGGCGGTGAACCGCGCCTACCGCACACTGCGCGATCCGATCGATCGCGGAGAATATTGGCTGGCGCTGCTTGGTGAAGGCCTGGGCACCAACAACAATCGCGTTCCACCCGACCTCGCGGCGTTGGTGTTCGAGGTACAGGAACAGCTCGAAGAAATGCGTGCGGCGCGGCACGGCGACAACGCGGCCGCCCTCAGATGTAAGATGTGCGAGATTCGCGGCGAGCTGGCCGAGCGCCGCGGGGTCTTGGTGCGTCGGCTTCAAGATAACTATGCCAGTTGGGACGCCGACGCGACCGACGCCAGCCGGCTGACGCGTGAGCTCAAGGAGCTGCTCTCCGCATTGGCGTATCTCGGAACACTCATGCGCGATGTGGATAAGGAATTGGAGAGCTGATGGGACGGATTTTCGGCATCGATCTTGGCACCACCAACAGCCTGATCGCTTACTCGGAGGACGGTACCCCACGGGTGATTGTCGACCCCGAGACCGCGGCACCATTGTTGCCCTCGGTCGTCTCGTTTCCGCGCCCGGATGCGATCGTCGTTGGCGCTGCCGCCAAAGCGCTCGCGCCGCACCATCCGCTGACCACGATCGCGTCCGTGAAGCGCTTCATGGGCTTGGGGATGGAACACGTCACCGCCGCTGACCGCGAGCACTATGTGTTCGCCGACGATGCGAAAGGCGTGGTGCAGTTCCGCATCCACGGCCGCGACTATACGGCGCCCGAAGTCTCGGCTTTGATCCTCACGGCGTTGAAGCAGCGGGCGGAACGTGTGCTGGGTGAAGAGGTGCGCCACGTGGTAATTACCGTGCCCGCATACTTCAACGATAGTCAGCGCCAGGCGACACGCGACGCTGGCCGCCTCGCCGGCCTCGAGGTGCTGCGCCTGGTGAATGAGCCGACGGCGGCATCTCTCGCCTATGGCCTCGACAAAAGGAATCAAGGGCGCATTGCCGTGTACGATCTCGGGGGCGGCACCTTTGATATCTCGATCCTGAAGCTGCACGAGGGCATTTTTGAAGTCCTGGCCACCAATGGCGATACGCGGTTGGGCGGCGATGACATCGACCGGCGCCTCGCCGAGCAACTGCTGGCCGAGGTTCCGGCCACCCTTCAGCACGATCCTGAAATCATCAGCCAAGCCACCGCGGCCGCCGAAGCCGCGAAGATTCGTCTGACGAACCACCCCAGCGCAGCACTGGAGCTGCACTACGGTGGGCTCGATATCGTGAAGACGCTGTCGCGTGACGACTTCGAAGGGCTGATCGCTGATATCGTCGAACGGACCATTGCTCCATGCCAGCAGGCGCTCAAAGACGCCGACTTGAGCGCGACGGACCTGGACGAAGTCGTTCTCGTCGGCGGCTCGACGCGTGTGCCGCTGGTACGCCAACGGGTGGAACGGCTTTTTGGTCGCCAGCCGCACAGCGAGCTTGATCCAGAGACCGTGGTGGCCCTCGGCGCTGCGGTACAAGCCGGGGTGCTTGCCGGTGGTCACAAGGATGTCCTGCTGCTCGACGTGGTGCCGCTGTCGCTCGGAATCGAAACGGTGGGCGGCGTAATGGAACGGATCATCGAACGCAACACCACTATTCCGGCGACGGCCAAGCAGATGTTCACGACCTTTGTCGACAACCAGACCGGCGTGGACTTCCACGTCCTCCAGGGCGAGCGCGAGCTGGTCAAGGACAATCGCAGCTTGGCACGCTTCACACTGCGTGGCATCGAGCCGCAGCCCGCGGGTATGCCACGCATCGAGGTCACGTTTATGATCGACGCCAACGGGATCCTGAACGTGGCAGCATGTGATCAACGCACAGGTCGCGAACAGTCGATCGACGTGAAGCCGTCATACGGCCTGACCGACGAGCAGGTCGAACAGATGTTGGAAGAATCGTTTGACCATGCCGAGGCCGACGTCAGCGCGCGGTTGCTCATCGAAGCTCGCAATGACGCCGACGCCCTGTTGCGCGCGACTCGCAAAACCATGGCATCGGCTACGGTCGAAGCGCAGGAGCGGGGACCGATTGACGCGGCAATCACACGGCTCGAAGCGGCAATGCAGGAGACGGACTACAACCGCATCCGCGAGCTGACCGACCAATTGAATCAGGCCACGACGCCGCTGGCGCAGCGCATCATGGATAGTTCGATCAGGGAGGCACTGGAACACAAGCGCGTCGAGGAGGTGGTGCCTTGACCGGCCGGACGGGGAACGGAGGAATGCGATGCCGCTAACCTGGGAGGATACAGAGGATATTGCTATTGCCTTGATGGAAGCGCATCCGGGTGTGAACCCCCTGGAAGTGCGGTTTACCGACCTGCACCGTTGGGTCACTGCGATGGAAACGTTTGCCGACGATCCCAGAGCCTCCAACGAGGCCAAGCTCGAGGCCATCCAGATGGCATGGTTGGAAGAGTTCGAGGACAGTCAGTAACCGCCCGAGACGGTTGTGAGGAGGGTCGTACCGTGTCACTGATGCAAGTGAGTCGAAAAGTGGACTATGCCCTGCGAGCGGTGATCTATCTGTCGCTGCAGAAGGGCGATCGGTCTGTCCCGGTCAAAGAGATTGCCTCCCGCCGACGGATTCCACGGAAGTTTCTGGAAAAAATCATTCAGGATTTGATCCGGGCCGATCTGGTGAAATCGCAACGTGGCGCACACGGAGGCTACACCTTGGCCCGCCTGCCTGACCAGGTGACGTTCCGCGATGTTATCGAGGCGGTTGATGGTCCGATCTCGCTCAACATCTGCGTCAGCGAGCAGCACGACTGTTCTGTGCTATCCAGCTGCAACATGCAGGGCATCTGGCAGGAAGGGCAGCGGCGAATGTTGGAGTACTTTGCCGACAAGACGCTGGCGGATTTAAACCCAATTCGTGCACTGAATACATCGAGGGAGATCGCCGTCTAATCCGGCGTGGATAGTCAAGGAGCACGACGAATGGCTGATAATGTGGTAAGCGATACCTTTGCTCATTTGCTCCAGCCGGATACCCTCTTGCCATCGCAGTATTTCTCGGCGCTGCGACGTAAGGGGGCGCACGAGCCCGAGCGGCGCTTGGTTGTTGCGGTTCTGCAGGATGCCGTCGACTGTTTCCAGAAGCACCTCGCGGCACGCGACCGGAGGGCACGCCAGCTCTATCTCGATGCCGAGGAATGGATCGGCTCGGACGACCGCAGTTGGCCGTTTTCGTTTGAAAACGTGTGCGACCTCCTGCAAATCAACGCGGAATACCTGCGGCGTGGCCTCTTGGCGTGGCGTGATCGTCAGCTCGCCGGTGGCGGCGCACGCGGCAAGGTCGTCCAGCTCGCCCCGGTAGGTGCGAAGGCAAGGCCTGCTGAGAGCCTGCCCAAGCAAGCGAACGCGCGGTAATCACCGCGCGCAGTGGTGCTTCAAACGGCGGTGGGAGCTTCCCACCGCCGTTTTTTTGCTTTTGCGCCCGGCCGTCAGCTGCTAAGACGTTCCAATGCTGCGCCAAGTTGTTCGCTATGTGGCGCGCGCGTACTGGGCGGCGTCGGAGATCGTGCTCCGTTTGCTCGGACGTCGCGGGCCGTACGGTATACTCAAGCTTCACATCGAAGGTGAGCTTTCAGAGGACGCGGTCGAACCGAGCATCTTCGGGTGGCCGCGGCAGCACCGCGGCGACTACTTCAACCTGCTGGCAATGCTGCGATGGGCGCGCGAGGATCCGCAGCTGCAAGCCGTGCTCGTCCGCTGCGGTGACGTGCGCGCAGGGTGGGCCAAGCTGCAGGAGCTGCACCGCAGCTTGGTTGCACTGCGCGCGGCGGGGAAGCACGTATGGGTCTATTGCTCGCACGCCGGCCTGCAAGAGTATGTGCTGGCGTCGGCTGCCGAGCAGATCGTGCTTGCGCCGGCCGGTACGCTGGATATCGCGGGCTTGTCTTCCGAAGTGACGTTCGTCGCCGGCGGCCTGAAAAAGCTCGGGATCCAGGCCGAGCTGATCCAGATGGGCAAGTACAAGTCGGCGGCCGAAACCTTTACGCGTTCCGACATGTCGGCTGCGCACCGCGAGATGACGGAGAGCGTGGTGCACGATCTCTATGATCAGGTGGTGGAAGCCATCGCAGCAGGCCGCCGCATGGATACGGATCAGGCTCGCCTACTGATCGATCGCGGACCGTTCGTCGGCCGCGAGGCACAGCAGGAGCAGTTGATCGATGCACTGCTCTACGAGGACGAAGCGGAAGAGCGCCTGCGCGCCCAGTGCGGGAACGCGGCAACCATCGAATCCAAAGAGTACTTCGCGCGACGCCGGCGTGCCCTTCGGCGGACGATCCTACGGCACAAACGTCGCGCCATCGGCCTCTTGCACCTCAGCGGTACCGTGAAGATGGGCGAGAGCATGTCGGGCCTGGAGCTGGCCAGCGCGTGCGGGGCCGAGTCCGTCGCGCGCGATCTCAAGGAGCTTCGCGAGCGTGACGACGTGTCCGCAATCGTTCTACGCATCGCAAGTCCCGGAGGCTCGGGGCTCGCGTCCGACCTGATCTGGCATGAGGTAATACGCACGCGGCAGCGCAAGCCCGTCGTGGTCTCTTTCGGGGACGTCGCCGCCTCCGGCGGATACTATATCGGCGTGGCCGGCAGCCCGGTCATCGCCGAAGCGGGCACCATCACCGGCTCGATCGGCGTGCTGGCCGGTAAGGCGCTGCTGCGCGGACTCTACGATCACCTGGGCATCACCAAGGAGATTGTCTCGCGCGGCCGGCACGCGGGGTTGTATTCCGACTATTTGCCGCTCGGTGACGAAGAGCGACAACGTTTGCAAACCGAAGCGGAATTCTTTTACAGCGACTTCATCAGCAAGGTAGCGAGCGGACGACACATGAGCGAGCCGGCCGTCGCGGCCGCCGCGCAGGGACGCGTATGGACCGGCCGGCAAGCGCAAGCCCTGGGCCTGGTCGACCAGCTCGGCGGTCTGGAGCGTGCCCTCGACGAGGCCAAGGTACTGGCTGGCTTTGCCGCGGACGACTTGGTCGCGGTGGAGCGCTACCCACGACCCCGGCGGCTGTGGCGGCTACCGGTCAACCTGCGCCCACCGCGTGCCCAGACGCCCCAGGCGACACTGGCCCGCCTGTTCCCATGGCTCGCATTCCTCAATAGCGAACGAGTTTGGGCGGTGTTGCCGTTTCGTATGCGGTTCTTCTGATTGCCGACGTCATGCCGGTCAGCTCAACCATCCTGTGCCCTGAATGCGATGCGCCGCTCATCCGCAAGCCCGGAGGGCGCTGTCCCGCCTGCGGCGCCGACGTCCGCGAGCACGTCGTACAGGCGCGCGAGCGCGAGAGGCGGATCGAGCAGGTCGTCGCCGTGATCAGTACGATCTTGGTGCTCGGCGTCTCCCTTTTCGCCGGCGGCTGCACGATCGTCGAAGGAGTAATCGCTTATGCGGTTGCCGGCGCAGTGATGTGGATGGCGGCGAAGAAGACGTTTTTTGAGCCAAGCGACCGGAAGGGACCGACTGTATGATCCGCCCACAGGACATCGCCGATACACCCGAAGACATCGGCATCGACAGCGAACGTCTGGAAGCCGTGTTTGCGCGGGCGCGGCGTGACGTTGAACAGGGCGTGCTGCCGAGCGCGCAGGTAGCGATCGCTCGGCAGGGCAAGCTCGCCGGCATTCGCACGTTCGGTACCGCGGTGCAAGGCGCGCTGGAGCGCCCGGCGACCGACGAGACGCTCTACTGCATTTTCTCGGCGACCAAAGGCGTCGTCGCGGTTGCGCTATGGAAGCTCATCGAGACCGGTGATTTGCGCATCGACGAACGCGTCGCCGACATCATCCCGGAGTTCGGCACCAACGGAAAGGAGCGGATCACCGTCGAGCAGATCCTGCTCCACGTCGGCGGCTTCCCCTCCGCGCCGTTTCACCCGGAACATTGGAGCGATCGGGTGAAGCGACTCGAGGCATTCGCGAGTTGGCGTCTTACCTGGGAACCTGACAGCCGCTACGAGTATCACCCCACGTCGGGGCACTGGGTCCTGGCCGAGATCATTGACCGCCGCGCCGGCATGGACTACCGCACGTTCATTCGGCGCCAGGTCACCGCGCCTCTGGGCCTCGATGACCTTTTCGTGGGCCTGCCGGACACCCACGACGGGCGGGTGGCGGATATCTGTTACGTCGGCGAACCCGTCGAGCCACCCGGTGGTTGGGGCGAGGTCACCCCGCGAGCCCTCCTCGAGCTCAATCGACCGGAGCGACGGCGTGTCGGCCTCCCGGGCGGTGGTGGCATCGCGAGCGCAGCCGAGCTGGCAATGTTCTACCAAGCGCTGGTGAACCGGGGTGTCACGGCCGACGGCACGCGTATCTTGAAAGCGGAGAGCATCGACTACGCCATCACGGTGCGGACGCGCGATGATCATCGTGATCCCGTGCTCAAGATCCCCGCCAATCGCGGCCTGAGCATCATCGTGGCCGGCGCGGATGGACATTCGCACCTCCGTGGTTTCGGCCGCACCACGTCGCCGCGCGCCTTCGGCCACGGCGGAGCCGGGGGACAAATTGCGTGGGGAGACCCGGCAACCGGCATCTCGGTCGGGTATTGCACCAACGGATTCGTGGACTGGATGACGTCCGCCCGCCGCATCACGGCGATTTCGAGCCTCGCCGCGAGCTGTGCACGCGGGTGAGCCCAGGCCGGTGCCGCAAGGTGGCGGGGGACACATGCGCAGCTCAGCAGCACAACATAAGTCCGCTTGACGCAACAGCCGAGAGCCGGTACGGCCTTCCTGTACAGAGGAGCAATATGGAAACGACATACACGCAAGCCCGCGCCAAGCTTGCCGCTCTCTGCGATCATGCGGCATCTACGCTTGACCCGGTGCTGATTCATCGTCGTGGCGCCGAGGACGTCGCTCTCGTCTCCGCAGCGGAGCTTCGAAGTCTTCAAGAGACACTGCACGAACTTCGATCCCCCCGGAATGCCGCGCGCCTCCTGGCTGCGCTGACACGTGCTCGCTCGCGGAAAACCAAGCCTCAGTCGCCCGCCGACCTGCGGAAGGAGCTCGGTCTCGAAAAAACGAAGTGACCGGTGGCCAACTCGCGAGCGTCGGTCTTTGAGGACGAGTTTCGTGAAGACCTGCGTCACTGGATCGATACGGAAAGACGTGTCGCCCTGCGCCTGATGGATATCGTGGAATCGGTGATGCGCGATCCCTTCCAGGGAATCGGCAAGCCGGAACCGCTGAAGCATCTGGGCTCTGGTATTTGGTCACGTAGGCTTACCCAGGAACACCGGGTGATTTATCTCGTCCAACAGAGCGCCATTCACTTTCTCAAGGCTCGATATCATTACTGAACGGATAGGGTGGTTAGGGCTACATCGGTGCCGCGCCGGCCGCCCGGGTGAGCGGCTCGGCGAAGCGCTGCTTGCCTCGTGACCAGAGGCTGCGGGCGCCGAGCGCCGCAAACAGGCAGAGAATTGGGATGAGCGGTGCGTGGTAGCGACTCTCGCCGAAGAACAGGACCCCGTGCAGCACCAGGAAGTAGCCGAGCGTGAAAAACAGTATAGCTGCGGGCGGGGTGTTCCAGGCCCGGCGCACACCGGCCAGTGCCAGTAGGAGCACGGCATAGAAGTAACCGTCCGCCGCGAGCCCGCAGCGCCGATTCCAAGCCGGCGTCAGCACGTTGAGTAGCGGATTCAACGCCCAATGGTCATCCTCGAAGAGATGCTGGAGGCGCTTGGGGACCTGGCTGATCTCCCGGACGGGGTGCGCCAGCATATAGTCCAACCCATACCGCATTTCGCGCCGTGCCTGCTCCACCTCGACGCTCGAGTAGGGCTTGCCAACCAAGTCGGGCCACAATTGGTGCCGAAGATCATGCATCGCGGGCGTTTGACCGCCAAAAGCGAGCGGGTTGTGGGCATTGAAGAAGGCTGACGGACCATCGATGGCGAGCAGGATCGGATACCCCATGGACACGTAATTCCGCACTGTCCACGGCGCGACCACGATCGCGAGCCCAAGGGCGATCACAGCGCTCTTCTTGATGGTGCTCGTGGTGCATCCGACGCTTGCGCCCCACACGGCCAGCGGCACGGCAGGATACAACAGGGTGACGCCGCGTACGAGCGTCAACGCTCCCAGCGCGAGCCCAAAGATCAGCCAGTGCCACAACGATACCGCCGCGGCATTCCAGATGATGAACAGGTAGATGACTCCAAGAAAGAAACAGCCGAAGGTGGCTTCGGTCATGGTGAGCCCGGCGTAGAAAATATCACCGGGAAATAGGGCGAACAGGCCTGCGGCACCCAGGGCAACGCCAGGATCGAAGAGCCGCCGGCCAACGGCATACACCAGCAGACAGGTCAGTGTTGCAAACACTGAATTTGCCGCCCACGCGACCGCCAGCTGTGTGCCAAAGACTTTGTAGAGGGATGCGAGAATGACCGGGTAGCCCGGGGGGAAGAATGCGGATGGTTTGTCGTCGAACATCACGAACCCGTTCCCCCGCAGCAGGTGGTTCGCAAAGACATCATAGATCGTCGGATCGAACAGGAACCGTGCCCGCACATTTACGCCGGCCACAGCCGCCCACCCCGCGCGCAAGAGCAGCGTCACGGCGAGCACCGCAGCCAGCAAGAATTTGTATCGTGCCGAGTCCGCCCCCGCGGCGACGGCAGCCGCCAGGTGCGGCCGTTCTGGACGCTGGTGGCCGATGGCGGTAGCGCCCTCAGCGTGCCTCATCACCGTGCAACTGCAGCGGGGGCAGGGATCTCATGCGCAGCGACGAGGTTAGGCGAACGCCTTCTGGACGTCAATCAATGACGCCGGATCATAGGCTTGCACAGCAGCATCGGGTGATTTATCTCGTCCGCCAGAGCCCCGCTCGCTTGCTCAAGGCCCGAAACCCATTCCTGACCGGAAAGCATTGGAGATAGCCCCATGGACTACGAGGAGATTCGTTACGAAGTCGCCGAGAGCGTCCTCACGCTCACGCTGCATCGCCCCGACAAGCTCAACGCGTTCACCGCGCGCATGATGCGCGAGCTCATCGACGCCTTCGATCGCGCCGACGCCGACGATGGTGTGCGTGCGATCATCGTCACCGGAGCGGGCCGCGCCTTCTGTGCCGGTGCCGACTTGTCGGCCGGCAGCGGGACGTTCGATGCCAGTCAAGGAGCGCGGCCGCAAACCATCGACGAGCACCGCGACGGTGGCGGCCAGGTGACCTTGCGGATCTTCGAATCGAAGAAGCCGGTGATCGCCGCGATCAACGGACCGGCGGTTGGCGTGGGCATCACGATGACCCTGCCGATGGATATCCGCATCGCCTCGAGCGCCGCCCGCATCGGCTTCGTGTTTGCGAAACGTGGCATTGTTCCCGAGGCGTGCAGTAGTTGGTTCCTGCCGCGGGTCGTCGGTATCAGCCAAGCGGCGGAGTGGGTGTACACCGGCCGGATCTTCAACGCCGACGAGGCGCTGGCGGCGCGCCTGGTCAGCCGAGTGGTGCCGCCGGAGACGCTGATGGACACGGCGCGGAGCCTGGCGTTGGAGATCGCGACCAACACCTCCGCCATGTCGGTGGCGCTCTCGCGCCAGCTCCTGTGGCGCATGCTGGGCGCCGATCATCCCATGGAAGCCCACAAGGCGGACTCGAAGTGCATTTTCTGGATGGGCAGCAATGCGGATGCGCACGAGGGCGTCGCCTCCTTCCTCGAAAAGCGACCGCCGCGGTTCTCGCTGCGCCCGAGCGCCGACATGCCCGATTTCTATCCTTGGTGGGGGGAGCGGAAATTCAAGTAGGCGCCAATCCGGATGGCCGCGGCGTGGAACGCATCGCGATCTTCGCGGCGCTGCAGTGGGAGTGCCGGCCAATCCTGCGCCAGCTGCGCCGCGTGACTCGCGAACGCCGTGCCGGCGTGACCGTGTGGCGTGGCACCACCCCGGCGGGCGACGTGTGGTTGGTAAAGACGGGGATGGGGCTCGCACGCGCCGCCACTGCGGCTGGCGCAGTGACCGACGCATCACGTTTCGACCTCATTGTCTCGACCGGGTGCGCTGGTGCATTGGCACCTGACCTTCTCCCCGGCGATCTCGCCGTGGCCAGCGCGATCATCGACAATGGTGGCGCGCACTTCGAAACCAACATCACGCAGCGCGAGCAGATCCGTCGTGCCGCCGTACGTGCCGCGTTGCATGTGGCCGCCGGCCCGGTTCTCTGCAGCCCCCACGTGCTGGCAACGGAGGCCGAGAAGTATGCGGCTGCCGCACACGGCGCCATCGCGGTCGAAATGGAAGGCGCACCCATCGCCGCCAGCGCGGGGCACGCGGGCATCCCCTTCGTGTCGGTCCGCGCCATCCTCGACACCGCCGCCACCGAGCTGCCGCACCTGGGCAAGGTCATCGACCCACAGAATGGCAAGCTGAGACCATGGGCGCTCGCGAGCTACCTGGCAACCCAGCCCGGCGCGCTGCCCGCCTTGCTGGCCATGCAGGACATGCGACGCGCCGCGCAGTCAAGCTTGGATAAATTCTTCGCTGCCTGGCTCGGAAACTGATGGTCTGATGTTGGCTCCCGCCGCTGCGACAGCATGATTTGCCGGCCTTGCGGGTGTCTGTGTGGTTGGTTCTGCTTCTCGCCACCCTCCGAGACAAGGACCAGCCAAGCGCTTCACCTTGACCTGTCTGTTGCAGCGCTATCGTGGTAGGACTCTCCGCCTGATGCCATGAACGCGGAACCGATCTCTGCACGCGCCTCGAACATTCCCGAACGTGGCCCAATTCCCGCCCTGCGGTCGATCCCGTGGCTGGGGTCGCCGTGGGCGATGCTGTCGCATCCCGGCGCGTACCTGCTCGATGGATACCGTCGCCTGGGTCCGATCTTTCGTTTCGACCTGATGGGCATGCGCATGGTGGCGTTGATCGGGCCGGAAGCCAATCGGCTGATCATGGTGACGCAGCGCGAACGTTTTTCGCACGCTCTCGGTTATGCGTTCGTCCGCAAGGTTCTTGGTGACGGGTTGCTCTTCCAGGACGGCGAGGTCCACCGCCGCAACCGCACGTTGATGACGCCCGCATTTCATCAACGCGGCGTGCAGCAGTACTTCGAGATCATGTCGGCGTGCGCCGCGGCGCACCTGGCGCGCTGGGCACGCGCCGGGCGCGGCTCGATGTACGAACGCTTCCGGCACCTCACGTTCGACATCATGGCGCGTCTCGTTCTCGGTGTGAGCGCGACGGTCGATATCGGCAGCCTCGGGCAGCTCAATGATCAGCTGGCAAAAGGAACGGTGGCCTTCCTGCGCATCGGTTCAACCTGGACGACGTTTGGCAAAGGGCTGCGGGCGCGCGATGCGCTGCGCGCCTATCTGCGCGACCTGATTCGTTCGCGCCGCGCTGCCGCGGGCAGCGCGCCGGGCACCGACGCGCTCGGGCTGCTCATGGCTGCGCGCGACGAGTCGGGTGCCGCGCTCAGCGAAGACGAGCTGCTCGAGCAGGCCGTGATCCTGATGTTCGCCGGTCACGAGACCACCACCTCGATGCTGACGTCATTCATGCTCGCGCTACGCGAGCATTCGGACGTCCATCGGCGCCTGATTGACGAACAGCAGCGCGTCGTCGGCGACGGGGCGCTGACGCTCGATCACATCAAGGAGCTGCACGATCTTGATTGCGTGCTGAAGGAGGTCGAACGCGTCTGGCCGCCGATCAGCCTGTGTCAACGCGGCGTTGTCGACAGGGTCGAGTTCGCGGGGTACGTCCTCCCACCCGGGACGCTGGTCATCTATTCGCCTTGGGTCACGCACCGGATTGCAGACGTGTTTCGCGATCCCGAGCGCTTTGATCCGGACCGCTTCGCACCGCCGCGCGAGGAACATCGCGCCACGCCGTACAGCCTGGTTGGCTTTGGCGGCGGCCCACGCCTGTGCATCGGCCAAGCGTTTGCGCAGCTCGAGATGAAGATCATTGCCGCGCAACTGTTGCAGGGCTATCGCTGCGAGCTCGACCCCGGCGACCCGCAGCTGCGCTATGTGCCAACGCTCTACCCGCGGAGCGGTTTGCCGGGAACGATCCGGCCGCGCGACTGAGCGAAAGAAATCACGAACGCACGAGAGAATGAAAATACGAAATGAAGATGCAACCTCGGGTTTCCCTTTCGTGCTTTCGCCCTTTCGTGTTTTCGTGATTCTCCCCCGTGGGCTGAAACACCTGTGGGAGGTGGGAATCGGGAGGGCCATTGATGAGCAGTGAACTCATACGCAGCGTGCAGGCGGAGCCGACATTGGTCGTCCGCGATCCGGCGCGCGGCAGTACCATTGCCGAGCTTCCGGTCGACGATGCCGCAGCGGTGGCGGCGGCCGTGCAGCGGGCGCGTACGGCACAGCCGGCGTGGGGCACGATGCCGCCACGTGAGCGGGCGCGCCTGCTGAAGCGGGCGCGTCGCGAGATGGTGGTGGCCCGTCGCAACATCTTCGACCTTCTCGAGCGGGAAACCGGCAAGGCGCGCTTCGACGTCGTCGGCGAGCTGATGGGTGTTTGCCTGGACCTCGGCTATCTGGCGAGTCGTGCACCGCGTTGGTTGGCACCCGTCGATGTCAGCACGCGACCGCTGTTCGGCAAGCACGGACGTATTGTCTTCAAGCCGCACGGCGTCGTCGGCATCATCAGTCCGTGGAACGCGCCCTTGAACCTGGCGCTCGGAGACGCCGTGCCAGCCCTGCTGGCCGGCAACGCGGTCATCATCAAGCCGTCGGAGCTGACGCCATTGGCGGTGCACCGCGCCGTCGAGGCGATGAACCGCGTCTTGCCGCCCGGCGTGCTGCAGGTGCTGATCGGCGCGGCTGAGACCGGCGCCACGCTGGTCGACCACGTCGACATGATCTGCGTCACCGGTTCGCCCCAAACCGGGCGGCGCGTCATGGAACGCGCCAGTCAACGCCTGACCCCCGTACTCCTCGAGCTCGGCGGCAAGGATCCGATGATCGTGCTGCGCGATGCCGACCTCGACCGCGCCGCCAATGCCGCGGCGTGGGGCGGCTGCCTCATGACCGGTCAGGTGTGCATGTCGGTCGAGCGGGTCTACGTCGAGGACACCGTGGCCGAAGCGTTCACCGCCAAGCTGGTCGAACGCGTGCGCGCGCTGCGGGTGGGCCCGAACGGCGCCGATGCGGAGATCGACATTGGACCATTTACCAGCCCGCGGCAATTGGAGATCGTCGAGCGTCACGTCGCCGATGCACAGGCCAAGGGTGCGCAGCTGCTGACCGGCGGCGTCCGGCGCGGCAACGGCCCCGGAGCGTTTTACGAACCGACGGTACTGACCGGCGTCGATCCAACCATGCTGATCATGCGCGAAGAAACCTTCGGTCCGGTGATTCCGGTCACCGCCGTCCACGATGCCGAGGAAGCCCTGCGCTTGGCGAACGACAGCCCCTACGGGTTGAACGCCAGCGTGTGGACACGGGACATCGCGCGCGGAGTAGCGCTGGCACAGCGCCTCGAAAGTGGCAACGCCTGCGTCAATGAGTGCCTGTTGTCGGCCGGCGTGCCGGAGCTGCCGTTCGGTGGCGTCAAGCAAAGCGGCGTCGGCACCCGCCACGGCGGCGCCGAGGGCTTGCGCCAGTTTTGTATCCGTCAAGCCATCCTCATCGAGACGCGGGCGCGGAAGACCGAGGCGGCATGGTTTCCCTACTCGACGAAGCGCGCGCGACAACTGGAGCGGCTGATGGGCCTGATGTTCCGCTAGGGCCAGGCCAAATCGCGACTGGAAAAAGAATTCTTGACACTCGACGTCAGTTTCGCGAATTAAGGTACATACACCTGCTTGATTGTGCGGGGATTCAAACCATGAGGTGGCCTTCAGGTGGCGCAGAGAGCGGCGGCGTCCGCCGGGTGGAGACCACACGACCACTTCGGATACCCGTGGCAATTCTCCCCCTTCTTCTCTGTGTGCTCGGCCTGGCGGCTCCGGCGAACGCCACGCTCAACACGTGGAGCACGACCGGGGGCCTGATCGTCGTGCGCTCTGGGCATACCGCAACATTGCTGCCCAATGGCCGCGTCCTGGTCGCCGGCGGTGTCATCCAGGATCTCTTCGGAAGACTGACTCCCCTCGAAAGCGCCGAGCTCTACGACCCGGACACCGGCACGTGGAGCTTCACGGGTAGCTTGAACACGGCGCGCTACCGGCATACCGCTACGCTGTTGCCCAACGGCCTGGTCCTGGTCGTGGGCGGCTTCGAGAGCACGGACCTCACCAGCGCTGAGCTCTACGATCCGATTGCCGGGACATGGAGTACCACCGACAGCATGACCACCGCCCGAGACGGGCATACCGCCACGCTGCTGGCCAACGGCCTGGTCCTGGTCGTGGACGGCGTGAACACCACCGATGGCGACGTCACGGGCGCCGAGCTGTACGACCCCTCGGCCGGGAAGTGGAGTGATACCGGCGAGCTCAGCCCGGGACGATACAATCATACCGCCACGTTGCTGCCCAACGCCCAGGTCCTGGTCGCCGGCGGCAACAGTGCGCTCGGGTTCATCAAGACGGGCAACACCACGCTCTACAATCCTCTCGGGGGAGTGTGGAACGTCACCGGTACCCTGTCGCCGGCGCGTGACGAGCACACCGCGACGCTCTTGCCCAGCGGCAAAGTCCTCGTCGCCGGTGGCCTCCAGGGCAGCGCCATCCAAAGCGCGACCAACAGCAGCAAGCTGTACGATCCCGACCGCGGGTTCTGGAGCACCACCGGTAGCTTAGGCACCGCACGCTATCAACATACTGCCACCTTGTTGGCCGATGGACGTGTACTGGCCGCTGCCGGCATCGACGACGATCCGCTGGCGAGCGCCGAGCTGTACGACCCGGTTGCGGGGAGATGGAACGTCACCGGCAGCCTGGCCACGGCGCGCTACCAGCATACCGCTACGTTGTTGCTGAACGGCAAGGTCCTGGTCGCTGGCGGGTTCAACAACGATAGTGGCTCCCTGCGAAATGCGGAGCTCTACGACAACGGGGTCATTACGCCGATACCAACAGCGACTCTCGCCGCGACGAAGACGATCACGCCGACTCCGACCACTACCCCGACGGCCACCGAAACGGATGTGCCGACACACACGCCGACGATGACCAATACGCCGACCGTCACTCCGCCCCTGACAAACACACCGACCCAAAAACCAACGAGCACGGCCACCGTGACGCCGACGGTAACACTCACGGCCCCGCCGAGTCCGACGCCGACGAACACCGCACCGCTGACAGCCACCCCGACCGCGCCGTCGACACCCACCCTGACGCCGACTCAGACGCCAACGTTCAGCTCACCGCCAACTGCGACGTTCACATCAACCGTCACATTCACACCAACCGCCACCATAACCCCGACACCGAGCAACACATCTGAACCCACGATAACGCCGACGGCGCCGGCAACCGCCCCGCCGACCAACACCGCGACACCGACCAACACCGCGCCGGCGACGGCAACGCCAACCGTCACCGCAACACCGAGCGTGACGCCAACTCAGACACCAACATTCAGCCTGCCGCCAACCGCAACGTTCACGTCAACCGCAACGCTCACGCCAACCGCAACGCTCCCGCCAACCGCGACCATTACCCCCACGCCGGTCGATTCACCCGAGCCCACAGTGACGCCCACAGAAGCGCCCTCTGCCACACCAGACCCATCGGCCAGCCCGACACCAACGATGTCGGCAACCCCGGCGACCGTGCCGTGCGTTGGAGATTGCGACGGGAGCGGCGACGTGACCGTCAATGAGATCATTGCCATGGTGAACATCGCCCTCGGGTCCGCTCCGCTATCGAGCTGCGCGGTTGGCGACGCCGACCACAGCGACGACATCACCGTCAACGAAATCATTGCGGCCGTGAACAATGCGTTGGGCGTTTGCCCAACCGGCCCGCGCACGGCGGCGTGAGATCACCCCGACGACTTCAGCTTCCTTCCTTCAGGGCACCGGCGTAATCGAGCGTCGTCGGGCTATTGGCGAGGAAGGCTTCGAGATCGGCACGCGCCTGCGCGGCGTGCGGGTCGTTGTGGAGTTGGTAGCAGCGGTCGCGCTCCTCCAGGAAGCGCCCATCCCACGGCACGAAGGGTTCCAGCGGCGCCAGCGCGGCGACGCAGTGCTCGGCAAAATCCGACGCGAACCCGATGCTGAGATACATCGATAGCCGCTGGGCATTGAGGGCGTGCGCCGCAAAGGGCTGGGCCAGCGCCTCGAACAACCGTCCGCTCAGATCCTGACGTTCCGATGCCAGGGTCCAAGTCGCGCGTGAACAGGTTCGCCACACCGGCGCGGTAGGGATTGGAAGGCTCGGAGAAGATGAGGTCGTAGGTACCTGGTGTCGTCAGCAGCAGCTCACGCCCGTCACCAATGATCAGGTGCACTTTCGGATTGGCGAGCACGTCGTGATTCACCTGGCTGCACGCCGCGGCAACATGCGTGATCGCCGGCTCGAGCTCGACGATGTCGACGCGCTCGACGGAGGGAATTTGCGCCAGCCATCCCGCCGTACTGCCGGTTCCCAGACCGATGACGAGGACGCGCTTGAGATTCGGATGAAACAGGGCGCCAATGAGCCCCGACATCACCTGCGTCGGGGCGTCGCCAATGGCGTTGCCGTCGTTCTTCCCGTTGACGATGAACGAGAAGCCATCCGCGCCGTCGAGCGCGACCGTGCTCTCGCGGCCGTCGGTCTCCCAGACGAACGCGCGGCGCGCGTCGTTGAGCAGACGGCGCCAGTCGTTCGGCGCCTGCAACGCCAGCTTGAAATGTCCGGCGCCGACCGCGGAGTGGCGCCACACCGCGGTCGGGCCGTCGGCGAGGCACAGGCAGGCGGCCGCGACGCCGAGCAGCGCCGGTGCGAGCGCGCGCTGCGGCGCTCCGCCGCGACGCAGCACCACGGCGAGCGTGACCGCAGCGAGACCCAACAGGAGGCCTACAACGCCTTTCCATACTCCTGGCGCCGAGAATAACGGCATCAAACCGAACCCAGCAGCCAACGCGCCGAAAATGGCCCCGGCGGTGTTCCACGCGTAGGCCAAGCCAACTTCTCGGCCAATCCGGCGGTTGCCCGCTCCCAGCAGCCCGACGAGCAGCGGGAACTGGTACCCGGCGACAACGGCGGCGGGAAAAATGACGAGCATGGTGATCAACAGCCAGGTGAGAACCGCCGGCAGGAACCCGACATAGCCGAGCGGGCGCAGCGCGCTGGTCAGCACGGCGAGACGGTCGCCGGCCGCATAGGGAAGGGCGATGCAGAACGCTTCGAGCACGCACGTCGACGCGAACGTGAGCAACGTCGGACGCCGCGGCCGCGGGCCGACGGCGTACAACAATCCGCCGGCGCCGATACCCAGTAGTGCCACGGAAAGAATGAGGCCGAAAGTATAGGAGGAGCCACCGAGCAGTGGACCCAGCATGCGGTACCACACCAGCTCCATCAGCAGGAACGCACAGCCGACGATCGCCGCGGCGGCGAGCATGAGCGGCATCGGGGCAAGCGGTGCTGCCGCGCGCGTGCGCGACACGCCCGCTGTGGCCCGCGTGGTTGCCGGTTCGTGCGCCGACAACCGCGTCGCCAGGACGCCCGCCACCACCGCAACGAGCAGATTGAGCAGACTCGCAGACCAAATCGTCAGGTTGGTTCCCAACGCCTCGAGCGCATAGAAGCTGGCAAACAAGCTGCCGCACACCGCCCCCAACGTATTGGCGCCGTAGAGCAGGCCCATATCCCGCCTGGCAACATCGGATGCCCGTTCCGCTGCCCGCACCGCCGCGGGGAGCGTGCCACCCATCAGGAAAGTCGGCACCCCAAGCACCACCGCGGAGAGCACCAAACGCAACCCGCTCCCGGCGCCGACACCCAAGGTCGCGGTGCCGCCCAGCGACAGATACACACTGCGCACCAGCGCCATCAACCACGGGCTCGCCGCCGCGGCCACGGCCACCCCGAGCTCCAGGCCGGCATACAACCGCACGGCGTTACGCGCCGCATCGGCGCGCCGCCCGAGCAGCAACCCACCGAGGCCGAGCCCTCCCAAAAAGATCGCCAGCACGGCGGCGGAGGCGGCCGTCGAGGTGCCGAACACCAGGCGCAGCAAACGCAACCACGCGACTTGGTAGATGAGAGCGCAGCAACCCGACGTAAACAGCAACAGGGCGAGGGCAGCGGTGCGGAAGCGCATGCAGGGACCAAACGGCGGCATCATCACACGATTGACGCAGCCGCTCAACGCGCGCCTGGAGGCCGCCAGCGGAATATGCGGGAGGCCTCCGCGGCTTCTGGTCGATCGGGAAGCATTTCGAGATGCGCTCGCAGGTCAACGATGCCGAACCATGGGTCCTCCGTCTACTGCCGGACGAGAGTGCAGAACCTGGCCGGGTCACCGTGTCGTGCGCCGGGACCGTCGTGTACGATGACCTGTGCGAGCTCGAGCTGGTCGACTTCCACCATTCGCCGTGGAGCAGCGGCCGTCTCACGGGCATGCTCGACTTCGGCGGTTTCGAGGTCGTCCCTGGCACACGGCGCGGCGTCCTCCCCAACGATGCCGCCGCAAGCTGCGCTACCTCACCGCACTGCTCGCCAAGGAGATCGTCCTGCACTCTTTCCCGCACCCGCAGCACGCCGCCGTGCTGGAGCGGATGATTGAGGTGCTGACGATCACGGAACGGCGCCTGGAACGGTAAGCCGCCCGCGGCGCGCGTCACCCTGCAATGGTCGCAGGATAGGATGCTGAAAAAGGCGGGGAGCCCCCTTCGAGAGCCTCCCAGTGAGCGAAAACATTCGATGGATTGGGGGAGGGGAGCCGCTCATGCTGAGGCTCTCGAAGCATGGGGCGGGGTTTCTTTAGCAGCCCTGCTACAAAGCAAACAACTTCTCGACAGCAATGCGGAGTTTCGGAAGCACTCGCGAACGGATTGTGCTCGTCGTGAACTGTTGACCGGCGTCATAATCCCGATCGCCAAGGTGGAAGACGGTCACCGACTTGCGGCGCGGATCGACGATCCAGTACTCGTCGACACGGTTGTGGGCGTAGATGTCCTTCTTCTCAGTTCGATCACGCCTCGCGGTTGAGGGAGACAGAATCTCGACCACGAGATTCGGTACGACTTGGAGGAACTGATTGGGTGTGCTTGGCGTGGTTGCGGCAAACCGCTCAGCCGAAACATAGGTGAGATCAGGCTCGACGGTGTCGCCCGACGGGAGATCGTAGCCGGCGCTGGACTCGAAAACCCTGCCCAATTTACGGTTGCGGACGTGCTGGTTGAGGAGCAGAACGAGCGTCGAGGCCAGGCTGCTATGCGTCCACCCTGCCGGAGGCGTCATCACGATCCTCCCATCGATCAGCTCATACCGGTTGATGTCCGCTCCAGGCCGTTGCTCGACCCAACGGCGGAACTGCTTCTGCGTGAAGCGTTCATCGGAGCGGAAGGCGGTGTTGGCAATCATGACAAAGGCACTATAGCGCGAGGGCAGCTGGCAGGGGAAGCCAGCATTGCGCCAGTGCAGCGCTCAGCAGACTCGCCCCTGGCTTCTCAGCCCGTGTAGCCGCACACCCCGACGCGCGGCGAGTTGACCACCGGCAGCAGCGACTCCTCGCCGCAGGCGTGCGAATCGACGCAGCTGTCGCACAGCCAACCTTCCCCTTCGCACGCGCATTCGGTGCAAATCTCCGTCGCCGGCTTTCCGCAGCCGCAGGCGAGCGCCGGCGGGTTGTTGCGTGCCAGCAGCTCAACCGGTGCATTGCCGGGCCCGCCACCGCACGTGCCGACGATGTGCAGCTTGAGGGCCGTCGTCGAACCGAAGTCGTACTCGTAATCGAGCTTGATCCCGGGCCGCAGCACCTTTTCAACGGCGACGGCCATCTTCCGTCCAGACATGTTGCCCTCGGACGAGAAATAGGAGATTCCGCCAATCCGAAACATACTCAGATGCCCGCAGCACTCCAGCCAGACGGCGCGCAGAAATCGGTCCAGGTCAACGAGCTTGGCGTCGCGCTTCACGGCGAGGTGCATCCAGAAGAGAGGCGCCGGGTTGCCTTCAACGACAATGTGCAGGGGAGTCTCGCCATCGAGTGAGAGTGCAGGACACGCGGCGACGTGCTTGGTCATCGCGGCCTTGGCGAACTCGCGGTTGCAGGTGGTGCAGGTGCCGGTGGTTTTCCTCATGGTGGCCATGTTCTATCTTTGCCAGCGATGCCGTTGTCCCACAACTTCAATGACAGGTTCGGCCAGGTCTAACACCGGCTCGTCCCCATCGGTCGCATTCACCGTGGCTCAAGCAGGCAACCGCCTTGAAGTCGCCGATGCCGATGGCGCGGAGCATCACGCTTCCAATCACGCTGATGAACTCGGATGCGTCCCGGTTCCGCAATCCAGAGCTCACGGCCAAGTGGGTGCGTTGCCAGCACGCAAGGAACTCTGAGAGCCGCGCGATGATACCATGCTCGGTGATGCGTCCGAGCAGCTCCAAGATCACGATGCCGTGCGCCGTCTCGGGTGGAAAGCAGTCGTGATCCAGGGTGATGAGCGCGCGCTGCTCGCGCATACACGCCAGGAAGATTGTGTCGTCGGTCGCACCACACAGCGCCTCGTCGTGGACGGTCGCGACATCGTGACCGGCGGTGCGCAGGAGGTTCTGGCCGCGCGTGCCGATATTCTCGTCGAGCTTGAACTTCACGCCCCCTCGTGGGTTGGAACGGGAATGATGCGTTCACGCGCCGCCTCGGCACCATACGCGATGGCCGCCAGGATATCCTCGTGCCTAAGGTGGGGGTGCGCCGCGAGGAGGTCTTGCTCGCTCTCACCATTCGCCAGGTAGTCGAGAATCAGCGAGACCCAGATCCGCATGCCCTTGATGCAGGGCTTGCCGAAGCAGACGTTGGGGTTGATGCCGATGCGCTCAAGTAGAGGATTCATTGCCTTCACCTCACATCTCTTCTTGATGCCCGGGCGCCGGCGAAGTCAATCGCTAGCCAAGAACGCAGCGCTCTCCAACCACTTCGTCTCCATCCTCCGCCAGGAGCTCCCCATGCGCAGCGCCCGCCTGGCTGGCGTCAACTACCTTTCCCCATGGGAAGATGTAATTGTCGCTCAGCACCCGCGGCTTGCCCGTCAGGTCGCCACAGAACGCGCGGTGGAGAAGGAACCGAACGACACCGTGACAGCAAAACCTCATCGGAGATGTTCGCCTCCCACACAGTCGAATGTTAACCTTCAAGGGGTCTTGTACCGGCGGGGGTATTGAATCTGGTAATACAGCTGAGAGTGAGGCGTCCGGCTTGTTCCAGCCGTCGCTCAAGCTGCTGCCGCCTCCTGTCCACCGTTGTCCTTCAGACCCTCCACGTTCCGGCGCAAGAGATCAAGTTGCTTGTCGATCTCGTCACGCAGGCGCTCCGCACGGTCGTGGATTTTGACTCCGTTGGAGCGCACGGTTTCCGAGAGTGTCATGATGTCGGTCAGCGACTCCGCCGCTTTCGCAATGCGACGGACCGCATCCTCGATGGCGGAGAACTCCGCCTGCACGCGCGCCTGCTGGGACCGTTCGCGCACCACGAGCGCGCGGGCGAGGGAGAGTGCGGCCGTGAAGAGGACGTCGCTGCTCATGTCGTCGCGATCCCAGACGACCAGAATGTCCGCACCGAAGCGGGTGAGCCGCTCGATGCCTTCGGGAGCGGTTGCCTTCGAAAGCACGGCAATCCCGACCTGGGCACCACGATTCTCACGGGCTTGCGCGAGCTCGTCGATCATCTTGCGGAGGTCGTAGGAGCGATCTTCCTTGGCTTCGAAGACAATGACGGCACCGGCTGCGGCGCTTTCCGGGCCGAGCGTCAGGACGAAGTCGCCGACCTTACACCGCGCGATGCGGCCGACGTTCTGGCTGACGCACTGGACAATATCGCCGGAGTTGCGCGCCTGCTGCGTCAGGATCGCGCCCACCGCGTCCTCGAACTCGAGACCGTGACGCGTCGACTGCGCCGCTTCGGCGCGCCGCACTTGCAGAGCTTCGAGCGTGCTGCGGACCTCGGTGTGGAACACGGCGTTGGCGTCGTTCAGATTCTTGATCACACCGAGCAGCTCGCGCCGCAGCACGGCGAGCGGCGACGCCTCGTCATCGAGGGTCAAGCTGCTGCGCACTTGGGCCGTAGTCTCGTCGACGCGCCTGACCAGCCGCGACAACGCGCCGTCCGGCTGGTCGAGCGAGAACTCTTTGCGCACCGTGTCGATGTCCGCGGCGAGGTCGGCGCGCAGCTTGCCGTTGCTGCCGGTGATCTCGGTAACCAGCCGTGAGAGCGCTGAGCCCTTGTCGTCGAGGCTGAACTGACGCAAGACGTGATCGCGTTGCGTCTGCAGAACCGCCTCGATCGCCTGGCGCAGGGTCGCCAGGAAGCCGTCGCCCTGCTCCGGTGAGAGATGCTTGAAGAGCGGACTCGCTGCGCCGACGTACTCCGCCAGCGTGCGTGCCAGGGACGACGCCTCACCGTCGAGGTGCCGCTGCAGCACGGCCTCCAGGTCACCGTCCTTGCGCACCAGCCGCTCCAGCCGTTGCGGCAGGTCCCCGGTCTGCGGATCGAAGTAGTGCGAGATCGTCGAATTGAGACGCGTTGTCAGGCTCCCGGTCTGCTCGGCCAGCATCGCCTGCACGTTGGCGACGATGCGTTCGCCTTCGGCGCGGACGCGTTCGACATCGATGCTGCCGCTGGCTTGGCGCAGCGCGAGCACCCCCAGACGCAACGCGCACGCGGCATACTCGTCACGCTCCGCACCCGCGGCGCGGCGCTGTACCTCACGCACCACTTCGGGATCGGTGATGTGCAGCGTCAGCGTGATATCCGACTCGGCTGCTCCGTGCTTGCCGTTGGAACCAACGGCGCTGTGCTGAAGACCTTCCATCCCCACCTCCTTGGTGCTGAGTCACGTACTCAGCACCCCGCATGCCACCTAGTTACGACTCAATACCCAACTTTCTCTTCAAGCCGACTCAGAGTCCTTGCCCGCCCAACGCATGTGTGAGCTCAGCAGAGGAGCCGCAAGGATCCGCCTACCGGCTCCGATCCACCGCCACAGACACCAGATCGATCTTTTCGTAGACGTCGCGCACGTTGAGCTGACAGCGAATCGACCCCAAGGGGAGGGTGTCGTCGAGGTTGTTGGTTTCCGACAGGAGCCACCGGTCGTCGGGTTGGCGGATGAAATGCTCGACGTGACATTCGTCCTGTGCCACTAGGACGTACTCACGCAGCGATTCCAGCTTGCGGTAGTGCTCGAACTTCCCGCCCCGATCGTAGTCTTTGGTGGATTCCGAGAGGACTTCCAGAATCAGTGTCGGATTAAGCACCGTGTCGGCGATGTCACCGGCGTCGAACCGCGCCGCGCCGCCGATAACCACGACGTCGGGATAGGTGTAGAGACCGCTGGCTTGCACTTTCACGCGCAGGTCTGCTGATCCGACCCTGCAGGAGGTAGAGCGCAATTGGCCGTGCAGAGCAGCGACGATGTTGGACACAATCGTGACGTGCGACAAACTTGCGCCCGACATTGCGAACATCTCGCCGTTGAGAAACTCATGCTTGACGTCGGCGTGGCGCTCGATGCGCAAGTACTCTTCAGGGGTGATGCGGGGTTTTGCTTGCGTCGCCATCGGTACACCGTTCAATGGCCCGGATCATAGCACGGATCGCCGCCGGCACCTCAAGCGTGGACCTGCCTTCGGCGTCAGTTCTATGGCGCGCTCCCGTTGGGTCGCTAGGCGCTGCCAAGTCCGACAGACTGCTAGTGAATTTTCGTTGGGGACTGCGATGAACAGTGCGGGGGGCTACGCCGCCACTAAGCGCACCGGCAGCGACGTCACACCGCGAAACACGATGCTGGGGTGCAACGGGAGCGGCGCATCGGTCGTGCGCTCGAACGAGCGCGTGCGTGCCAGAAGCGTGCGCAATGCGACCAGTGCCTCCAGCCGTGCCAGGTTCGAACCGAGGCAGTAGTGTGTGCCGAAGCCGAAAGCGAGGTGACGGGTCTCGCTGCGTGTGATGTCGAAGCGTTCCGCCTGGTGAAACACGGCTTCGTCGCGATTCGCGGAGGCGAGCCACGACACCACGATCTGATTTGCTTCGATCAGCTCGCCGTTGATCTGCACGGACCGGGTTGCACGGCGCGGGTCGAGCTGCACGGGCGAGGAGTAGCGCAGCACTTCTTCGATCGCCGACGCGGCAAGCCCGGGCTCGGCACGCAATTGCGCCAGCGCGTCGGGATGCGCCAACAGCTCGAGGACGGTGTTGCCGATCAACGTCGTGGTCGTTTCGTTGCCGGCCACGAGGATGAGTACCAACATGCGCAGCATCTCGTCGTGGGTCAGCTTCGAGCCCTCGACCTCGGCTTGCACCAGGCCGGTGATCAGGTCCTCGCGCGGCTGCCGCCGCCGCTCCTCGGCCAACGCGGAAAAGTAGACGCCCATCTCGTCGAGCAGCGTGCCGATGCGTTGCACCCGATCCGGCGTCGGCGGCACGAACAGGCCGGTGCCGAGGTCGGCCACCGCCGCATCGGACCAGTGCTTGAATTGCTCGCGATCGGCCGCCGGAACCCCGATGATCTCGGCGATGACAATGACCGGCAGCGGATAGGTGAGCGCGTCCACGAAGTCGACCTCCCCGTGTTCGAGGGCCTGGTCGAACAGCTCGGTGGCAATCTCGTACATGCGCGGCTCGAGCCGCCGAATGATGCGCGGCGTGAACGCCTGATTGACCAGCGCCCGCAGCCGATCGTGCTCCGGGGGATCCTGGCCGAGCATGCTGGGTTCGGGCATCTGCGCCGGATCGAAGCCGGGCGGCGGCAGGAACCGGTTCGACCATGTCTGCGCGTCGCGCAGGATCGCCTGGATGTCCGCGTAGCGAAACACCGAGACGATCGGAAAGTCAGGGTGCCGATACACCGGATGCTCCCGTCGCGCCCGGGTGAACAGCGGAAACGGGTCGCGGCGCGTGCCGTCGTCGAATGGGTTGAAAGTGAACTGCTCTGTCATATTAACGGCCTCTCCTACTTGCACCATATCAAATACTTCATGTCAATCACGACCAGCCCTACGCACTGGCCAGCTTCCACGCTCGTATAGCCGCGACGACGTGTCGCGCCCGTCCGCGGCTTGAATGCCTGCGGGGGCAGCCGCTACTGTGGCACCTCCGATGGACGCGTACCCGCAGGCGATGCTGCTCGATCTGGACGATACCATCATCAACTACGGCGGTGGCGCCGAGACCGCGTGGCGGGACGTCTGCGCCGTGGCGGCGCAGCAGGTGCCGAGGCTCGACGCGACGGCGCTGTTTGCCGAAATCGACCGCGTCCGACGGTGGTATTGGTCGGATGCAGAACGTCACCGCGAAGGGCGCGCCGACCTGCGCGCCGCCAGCGCCCGGATCGCGGAGCAGGCATTGATGCAGCTGGGATGTGCTCGGCCGGATCTCGCGCGCCACCTCGCCGAGCGCTACCGGGATCTCCGCGACGCCGCGCTGGAGATCTTCCCCGGCGCGGTCGACACGCTCGCACGCCTGCACGCGCAGGGCATCCGGCTCGGGCTGCTGACCAACGGCACCGGGCCGGACCAACGCCGCAAGATCGAGCGCTTCGATCTGGCACGCCACTTCGACTGCATTCAAATCGAAGGCGAGTTCGGCTGCGGCAAGCCGGACCCTCGGGTATACATTGCCGCACTCGCGACGCTCGGCGCGCGGCCGGAGAGCAGCTGCATGGTCGGCGACAATCTCGAATGGGATGTCGCGGCGCCGCAACGGCTGGGCCTCGGCGGCATCTGGTTGGATGGAGCACGCGCCGGGCTGCCTCCCGGAACGTGCGTGCAACCACAACGCATCATTCATGCACTCAGCGAGCTTTGAAGAGGCACGCGCTCAGCGAGCTTTGAAGAGGTCGGCGCCGACGCGCTCGATGCGGCCGGCGCGCTGCAGGCGCTCGAGATGTTGCTCGATGGTGCGCTGCTCCGCGGCGTCGAGGAAGGGCAACGTGGCATGTGGCGGATAGAGAAAGCGGTGCGCCACCATCTCGCCGAGGCGGCGCGGTGTCTGCAGGAACGCCACGATGTCGCGCTCGCGCTGCGCGAGCTTAGCGGTGAAGCGCGCCAGTTTCTCCATGAAGGTAGCACGGTCCTCAATGACACCAACGTGATGGAAGGAGACCCACACACAGGCCTCGATATCACCAACCCGCCGCAGCGAGCGCTCGAAATCATCGAGGTCCGACCAGGCATCACCGTAGTATGGGCCGAAGCTGCTCAAGTCGATATCCCCGAGGAACAGCACCCCCTCCGGCTCGATGAGCAAGGCGCAGTGGCCACGGGTGTGCCCAGGCAGGTGCACGGCGCGAACGCGTGTCCCACCAAGGTCGAAAGCGGCGCCGTCCTCGTAATCCCGGGTGTCCGGCCGGGCGGCATAATGGAACTGGGAGACGACGAAGACGCGCATCGCACCATCGGCAGTGGCGTAGTCGCCGTAGATAGCCATGAGGCCGTCGAGGCTGCGCAAGCCGGGCGCATCGGCGCGATGCGCGTGTACCTCGGCGCGCGGGAAGAGGTGCACGCCGGCGACGTGGTCCTCGTGCACGTGGCTTTGGATCACCAGATCGGCACGACCGCCAAGCTCGTCGGCGCGCGCCACAACCGCGAGCGACGGATCGATGATGGCGGTGGCGTCGCGGCCCTCGATCCACAATGAGTTGCCGTGCGGATACTTGCCGTTCTTCTCGCCGATGAGGACACTGACGCTGCCGAACTGACGGTCGGTTGGTTGCACACTCACGCTGTCCCGAGGGGGACGATGACACAAACCCCCCAGCGGTACCAGAGCCCGCACGGGCGCCGCCGCACGGCAAGCATCCGCCGCGACGCTGCGTTTTCAATCACCACCCAGGAGCTTCCCCGGCTTACGCGCCAGCACGGTCAACTCTTGACGCAACTTTCGTGGCACAGTACGCAGTCCCCGTCGCGCATTGCGTCCAGCGGCGCGGCAACGTGGAGTGCACCAGGAGGTACCAGATGCCCCGACGTCAGCCCGTGTGCTTCGTGCTCATGCCGTACGGCTCGCGGCTTGATCCGAGCCGACCCACGAAGCCGAAAATCAACTTTGATGAAATCTATGCTACGGCAATCAAGCGCGCGATCCGCGATGCGGACATGGTGCCGGTCCGCGCCGACAAGGAGGAGACGCTCGGCGTCGTTCACAAGCCGATGTTCGAGCGGTTGCTCTTGAGCGATTTTGCCATCGCGGATCTGACCTTGCCGAACCCGAACGTCTTTTATGAGCTCGGCGTGCGGCACGCGTCGCGCCACAACACGACGCTCCCGATCTTTGCCGATCATGCGACCCTGCCGTTCGATGTCGGCCTGCTGCGCGCGCTGCCGTACAAGCTGCAGAAGAACCACGCCTTTGGACCGGCCGAAGCCAAGCATTTGCGCCGCAGTCTGGCAGACCGCTTGCGCGTGTTGCGCGACCTGGCGCGCACCAGCGATGCCACGGACAGTCCTGTGTTCCAGCTCGTCGCCGCATCACAGCAGGGGGGTCTCCCCGCCGACGCTGCTCTCCGTCGTATCCAGCAGACGGATGGGGCGCTCTATGAGCTCCTCAACCGCTATTCAGGGCACGCGAAGACCGACTTGTTCCGAGAGATGGTCGCCTATGCGGACAAGCGCAAGGCGGAGCTCGCGGCGGCGCGCCGGATGAAGAAGCCCCAGGCGCTGAAGGCGCTCGGGCGTATTGCCGCCGACATGCAACCGTTCGAGAGTACGGAAGCCGGTGCCATCGTCGATCTCTATCTATCGTATCGGGCCATCACCGCTTGGGACAAGATGATTGCCGCCTACGAAGACATGCCGCAGATCTTGAAGCGCAGCGTTCTCGTACGCGAACAGCTCGCCTTCGCCCTCAACCGGCGCGCCCCGCTCGCGCCCAAACACCTCGACTATCGCGATCGAGCGGTCCGTCTGCTGCAGGACATCCTGCAGCAGAACGGAACCACGTCGGAGACCGGTGGCCTTCTCGGGCGAATCTATAAGGATCGCTGGCAGGAAGCGCTAGCCGCGCATCGCGCGAGCGAAGCCCGCGGACATCTCAAGCGGGCGATCAATGCCTACGTCAGCGGGTTCTACGCCGATCAACGCGACGCCTATCCTGGAATCAACGCGGTCACCTTGCTCGATGTCGAGGGCAGTGACACCAGCATTACGCTCAAGAACGAGCTCGTCCCGGTGGTTCGCTTCGCGGTCGAGCGCCACATTGCCGGGGGCGCCCCTGACTATTGGGACATGGCGACCAGACTCGAGCTGAGCGTCCTCGATGATGACGCACTCGCGGCAAGCGAGATGTTGGCTGAGAGCCTCGCACGGGTCCGGGAGGATTGGGAGCCGGAGACCACGGCCAAGAATCTGACGTACATCTATACGGCACGCCGCGAACGCGGTGCCGAGTGCGATTGGCTCAAGACGATAATCGACACCCTGCGTGTCAGAGCGGGGCTGAAGCCGCTCGCGGCTGTCCCATGATGCCAATTCGCGGAGCTACCACCACCACCATTCCGCCGGAGTGGCTGCGCCGTCATCAGTGAATGGCGTGACCGAAAGACCGATTGAGGGGATCAGTAGACGGTATTCGCCACATCACCACCAGCGTGTCGGACTTGGAAGCCCGCAGTGACCCAACGGGGAGAAAAGACGCTGCCCGCAGGGTGGCAGGCCCTAGCGGCGCGCGCGTTCGAGGCCGATCTGGTGGCGCCCCGGGCCGGAGTGCATGCGCCGGTAGCGTGGATCGCGCCGTTCGACGCGCGTCCACTCTTTGACCGCCTGGCGCACGGCTTTGACGTCGAAGCCGAGAATATCGCAGATGGTACCGAAGGCGAATGTATGCGCCCGCGAGCCGCTGGCCAGCCAGTTCTCGATCTCCGCCACGATGCGCCGGGAATGCACCGACGGCGCGCGCATGTGAATTTTCAACGTCACCACCGCGTCTTCGAGTACCGCCAGCATCAGGCGGCGCTCGCCTTCACAACTGCCGTCACTATGTCGCGCCGACGCATATTGGACGGGCAGAATGAGCTCGGGACCAAACATGTGCCTCTCGTTCATACGAACGCCGCTGCCATTCGGTTGACTCGAAAGGTCTACTTTCCGGGCGGACACGCTGTCGTGGTCCAGCCTGGCCGCACTGCTGAGGTTGTTCATCGCATCACCGCAACACTTCCTATTGCATGTTCGAGTGTGAGCGACGGGGCTGCAAAATGCCGCGCCCAGCTGCTCTCCTGCGTCAGCCAGTGAGATGCAGCGAATCGGAGTTTTGTTGCGCGAAAATGAAAGTGAAACGTGAAGATGAAGCGTACCGCCGCTCAAGGCAGAGCGCTGGGCACTCAGGACAGCTCCCCAAAGCGGGCCTGCAGCACGGTCATATAAGGGACGCAGTGCCGCCGCTGCTTGACGAAATCGCGTGCCGTCGCGAGCGAGAGACCGTGCGCGGCGTGCAGGTAGGCGATGGCGATGGTCGGGGCGCGGTTCATCCCGGCATTACAATGCAAGTACACACGGCCGCCGTCGGCCAGCAACGTGCGCAGCACCGTGACCGACTCGTCGAGACGTGCGCTCAGGATGTCAGTGTCGCAATCGGGGACCGGAATGCGGCGAAAGTGCAGGCCGTGACGGCGATAGGCCTGTTCCAACTCGCGGAGCAGCAACCCCTTGCTCGCCAAGTCAGCGTCGTCTTGCAAACTCACGACCGCGGTGATGCCGTGTGCGGTGCGCAACCATTCGGCGTCGTCGGGCATTGGGTATTCGCCAACCAACAGGTCGGGCAAGATCACCGACAGATCGGGGCGTCCGCCTGGGCGCCGCGGCGGACCCCATACCTGATACCAATAGTCACCGGCCACGGCCGTTGCCTACCTGTTCGCCTGCCTTGCGGCAACGGGTCCGTCCCTTTCGTGCCGACCCGAACGGAAGAGAGGAGAGCCAAATTACAGCCAAAATAGGTGCTGAACTCGCGCACCGAGTCCGTATAATGGTGCGCATTGAGGAGGGCTGGGTATGAAGCGACATGACGCCTGTCTGACGATCGGGAGTGGATTGAGTTTGTTGTTGGTGGCGGTGTTGCCCATTCAGGCGCAGCCTCCCGCGCTGGCCTCGAGCGACCAGGTCGCCCGTGCGGTGGTCGTGCGCGATGTGCAGGTACGGGACAGCACGGTGTCTGGTGTCGTCGTGAACAACTCGTCGCGCCTGCTGCGCGACGTGAAGGTGATCGTCCGCCACAGTTGGATCTGGAAGAACGAGCGCCATCCAGGCGACGAGAATCCCGGGCGCTCAGAGGATTTCACCATACCCGGAGAGGTGGCCGCGGGTGGCAGCCTGCCGTTCACCTACCGTCTCGATGCACCACTGCCCAAGCGGATTGATGGTCGCTTCGTCACCTCGACCGATGTCATCAGCTTCACGGAGGTCGGCAATTGATCTGCAGGTTCAGCGGCCTTCGCGATCATTCCCCCAGCCCCTTCGCTCAAAAGAGAGAAAGAGGGCTGGAAGGAGATCATTTGCATTTCCCGGGCAAAGCCAACTCATGGGGTGAATCGTTGCCTCGATGAAGCCACCCGCCGGGCCGAGCGAAGCCGCACCTGACACACCGATCCGCATCGGCGTATCGTCCTGCTTGCTGGGGAACGCGGTGCGCTTCGACGCCGGACACAAGCGCGACGGTTTCCTGGTCGACATGGTCGGGCCTCACGTGGACTGGGTACCGGTGTGCCCCGAGGTCGAGCTTGGGTTGGGCATCCCGCGCCCGACGCTCCGCTTGGAGCGCGCCGACGGCGACGTCCGTCTCGTGCAGCCGAAGACCGGCAGCAACTACACCGCTGCCATGCGCCGCTATGCAGCGAACCGGGTCGCACAACTGGCCGCGGAGGAGCTGTGCGGGTACGTGCTCAAGAAGGATTCCCCCAGCTGCGGGATGGAGCGCGTGAAGGTCTACGACGGGCGTGCAATGCCGTCGAAGAGCGGCCGCGGGCTGTTTGCCGAGGCGCTGATGCGGCGGCTCCCCAATCTGCCGATCGAGGAAGAAGGACGGCTCAACGATCCGGCGCTGCGCGAGAGCTTCATCGAGCGGGTCTTCGCCTACCATCGCCTACGGGCACTGTTTACGCGCCGCTGGACAGTGGGCGGTGTGGTGGCGCTGCATACGGCCCACAAGCTCCAACTGATGGCGCATGCGCCGAAAGCGTATGCCGAGCTCGGTCGACTGGTGGCAAACGCCAAGACGATGCCGCGACCGCAGCTGCGCGAGCGCTACGAGTCGGCGTTCATGCAGGCGCTCGGCGTCAGCGCCACGCGCCGCCGGCAGGTCAACGTGTTGCAGCACATCCTCGGATACTTTTCCAAACACCTCGATGCCGCCTCGCGGCAGGAAATGCTGTCATTGATCGACGATTACCGCAATGAGCTGGTGCCGCTGATCGTGCCGCTGACGCTCATCCGTCACTACGTCCGGCGGTATGCGGTCGCTTATCTTCAGGGACAGACATACCTGGAGCCGCATCCGAGAGAGCTGCTGCTGCGGAATCACGTATGAGGGCGATGCACGGTCTACAGGACGAAGCGCCCGCCGACAGCTGATCGCCGATGGCGGATGGCCTGAACCCTCTGCCTTCAGCCATCATCGAGAGGCGCGGCCATATGCTTGTTGGTCTGAGGCGCGCCTCGCTAGAACCTGCCAGCCCGTAGCTACGAAAGGGGGAGCGGAGCACAGAAGAGACGCCGCCCGCAGGGCTCAGGTGCGGTCGTTGGCGGCGCGCCGCCGTGCCGAGCTCTCGACCACCGTGCCCGTGGCCGGCGCTGCCGGCGGCGTCTTCCAGAGCAGAAACACGAGCCCACCAGTGAGACCATTGATCAGCACCACGCCGCTGGACAACAGGCCGAGCGCCACGGCGGTGTGGCGTTGGATGCCGACCATCGCCAGGAAATAGAGATAGCCGCCTTCTCGGACTCCGATACCGCTGAAGCTCAAGGGCAGCATGCCGAGAATGTTCACCACCGGAACAAAGATGAAGAAAAACGGCCACGGCACCTCGATCCCCAACGCCCGCGCGAGCCAGACTTGCGTGAAGATCTGCAAGCTGTGGAAAACACCGGCCACGAGACTGGTCTTCAGCAACAGACCGAAGTCGCTCCAGTACGGCGCCAGGTCCTTCTCGACCAGATGCCGCCAGCGGTTCTCGCGCTTGAACAGTCGCACGACCAATTGCGGCAAATACAGCCAGCCCAACAGCGTTCCCGGCGGAACCGTCCACGCGGCATAGTACAGCGGCCGCGGCAGCTGGTAGCCCGGCTGCAACAGGATGGCAGCCGCGCCGACCCAGCTGAGCACGACGAATCCGAGACCGCGGTCGGCGATCACCGTGGTGAAGGCCAGCGCTTTGCGACGTTGTGCGCCCGCCAGGTAGAGGGCGCGGCCGATATCGCCGGCAACGGTGCTGGGCGCGAACAGGTTCATGTACATGCCGGTGAAGTATGCGTAGAAGAAGTCGGCGTACGGCTCATCGAAGCCGAGCGGGCGCGCCAGCATGGTCCAGCGGCAGGAGCTGATCACCTGGCTGATGAGGTACCCGACCAACGCCAGAATGACCCAGCCGGGTTGGGCGCTGGTAACGGCTTCAAGGAGATCGGAGCCGTCGGTCTTCCACAGCAGGACGCTGAGCAGGACGACGCTCAGGCCGAGCTTGAACCACATCGACGACCACCACTTCGTCGGTTGCGCTTTCTTCCGTGCGGCTGCCATGCTCCTCACCACCCGTCGGCTTCACCACCCTTGCGGGGATCGGCCGCGCCTTCGAAGACGTCTGCCTGCCGGCGCACCACTTGAATGGCACCCATCGTAGGCACCTCTTTCACAACATGCCCGTAGCGCGCAAGAGCCTCGCGTAGCGGTGCGGGAACACCCGGTTCGACCACGAGAACCGGGGGCACCCATTGGTCGTGAATGCGCGCCGCGGCGACCGCGGCGGCTGCCTCCATGTCGAAGTCGAGCACATTGAGCAGGACCTCCACCGTGCCGCTGATGATCAACGGGCCACCGGAGCCGCCCAGCGCGAGGATGGGCCGCCCGTGCCGCGTCACGATCGTCGGCGTCATGCTACTGAGCGGCCGTTTGTTCGGCGCAACGGCGTTGGCATCGTTTCCGATGAGGCCGTAAACGTTGGGGACGCCCGGTTGTGCGGAGAAGTCGTCCATCTCGTTGTTCAAGATGATGCCGGTTTCGCCGGCGGTGACCATCGCCCCGAAGGCGGTATTGATCGTCGTGGTGCAGGCCACGGCGTTGCCGGCGGCATCCATGACCGACAGGTGAGAGGTGCCGTGATCGGGAGCGGCACCGCGGTGGCTGGCCACGTGGCTGCCGTACGCGGCGTGTTCGAGCGTGTGCGTGGCGCTGATGCGGGCGCGCAACGCGGCGCTGTTTACCGGAGCCAGCAACTGCGCCAACGGCAGTGACACGAAGTCTGGATCGCCGTAATACTCGGCGCGGTCGGCGAACGCGTGTGCCATCGCCTCCGCCAGGAGATGCGCGTAGGTCGGCGAATCGTGGCCGAGCGCCGGCAGGTCGTCCGACCCGAGGATACCGAGGATCTCTAACAGTGCGCCGCCGCCAGAGCTTGGCGGCGGCATGGTGATCACCGTATCGCCGCCATGGGACCCGTACAGCGGCCGCTGCCAGCGTGGACGATAGGCGGCAAGGTCCGCCACCGACAGGACGCCACCGGCCGCGTCGACGCTACGCGCGATGCTCGCCGCAATGTCGCCACCGTAGAATGCTGCGACTCCCGTGTCCGCGATGTGCTGAAGCGTGCGCGCCAGCTCCGGCTGCCGCAGCGTTTCACCGGCGCGCAAGGGCGAGCCGTCGGCGTGGAGGAAGTTGCGCGCCAGGCCAGGCACGGCGCGCAGAGCGTCGGCATTCTGGGCGATCTCCGTGGCCAGATGGTCTTCGATGACAAAACCGTCGCGGGCATAGCCGATTGCCGGCTCCAACACGGTACCCAGCGAGCGCGTACCATAGCGGTGCAACGCCGCTGCCAACCCAGCCACTTCGCCGGGCACCGCGACCGCGAGGCCGCCGCGGCGGCTCAGCTCCGGCACGGCCTTGCCGTCGCGTACGAACATGTCGCGCGACGCCCGCGCCGGCGCGGTTTCCCGGTAGTCGAGCGCCACCGCGCGATGCGACTTGGCGAGATAGATGAGCATGAAGCCGCCGCCGCCGATGCCGCAGGACGAAGGATTGACGACGCATACGGCGAACGCGGTGGCTACCGCCGCATCGACGGCGTTGCCGCCTTGTTGCAGGATGACCACGCCGGCATGCGAGGCCAGACGGTGCTCCGCCGCGACCATGCCGTGTGCGCCCCACGCCGCCAGCGCCGGCGTGCATGGGCACACGCAGGCGACAATCAAGCTGACCCACTTGATGGCGAGGATTCGGCGAGGCGACATGCGATGTCGAAAAACCAAACGGGTCGACTGCATGCGTGGCTGTAGGTTAGATCTCGCCAACGCTTTAGCGGCTCTTGGCGGTTCGGACCTTGTTGCCCGAAAAGACTTTCATTCGAAGCCGTATCTAGCGACCCAACGGGAAGCGGGCCATAGAAGAGACGCCGACCGCAGGTTAGTCGGGCTCTTCGCCGAAATGGGCGCGAATGATGCGCTCCTTGATGTATTCCAGGGTGCCGAGATCTTCGATGATGTCGCCGCCGGTGTCGTAAAAGAAAATCTCGCCGTTCTTGTTGCGACCCACCGCCACCAGCCAGTCGAGCTGATCGCGGTCCTCGATGAGATAGTTGATGGTTTGCGAAACGCCTTTGCCCGGGATGATGGTGATGTTGGGTTTGAGCGACTTCTGTTGCTTCGCCATAGGTATCGCACCTCAAGACAGGACACGCACCCACGTAAACCGCTCCCGGGCATGGATGCGCAAACCTGCGGGCAGAGTAGGAGCCGCCAGTCAGCAAGTCAATACGGCTTTGACCACGGCCTCTCCATGGTAGGTGTGCGGGAAGAGATCGATGGGTTGCACGACTTCGACGCGATAGCGCGTGCTGAGGCGCTTGAGATCGCGCGCCAGGGTTGCCGGATTGCACGAGACGTACACCAGCCGCTGCGGCGCCAGTGCCAGCAAGGCGTCGATGATCTCCGCGGCGCCACTGCGCGGTGGATCGAGCACCACGACGTCGAAACGCCGGCGCTGCAGTTGGCGCAGCGCCTGGTGCGCCGATGCACACACGATCTCGCAGTTCCGCGCCGCAAGCGCCACGGCGTTCGCCCGCGCATCCTCGGCGGCCAACCGATGCTGCTCGACGGCGACGACGTGCGCCGCGCGACGCGCGAGCGGAAAACTCAAGTTGCCGACGCCAGCGTACAGATCGAGCACGTGATCGTCACTCCCGACGTCACTCAGCGCCAGGACCTGCTCCACCAGCAGCCGATTGGCGGTTGGATTGACCTGGGTGAAGACGCCGCAGCGCGCCGTCAAACGCAGATCGGGTTGCGGCGACACGGTGCCGCGCTCATCGCCCCAGCTGCGGCGCCACTGCTTGCCATGCAGCACGACACCGGCAACCGACTCACCCCGTGCCATCCAGCGCGTGAGCGTAGCATCATCGACACCGGCAAACGGCCCCTCCACCTCCGCCACCAATACCACGCCGGGCAGATCGCCACGGTTCGCAATCTCGACACGCCGCACGTAACTGGTGAGCGTGGCAACCAACTCCGCCGCCGACGCGATCGCGGCGTCGACCGTGCCGGACGCCAGCAGGCAATGGGCGATCTCGACGAGCGCATGCGTCCCGCCGGCATAGAAGCCGACGCGGCGATCGGCGGTGCGCAAGGTGAGTCGACTGCGGTACCCAAACTCGTGCGGCGAGGCGATCATCGGCCGGATGGTCACGTCTGGCAAGCGCGCCGTGCGCTGCAGGTGGTCGCGCAGATTCTGTTCCTTGGCGCGCAGCTGTGCCGGGTAGGTCAGATGTTGCCACGGGCAGCCGCCGCAGCGCGGCAGGTACGGGCACGGTGGCACGCGCCGGTCCGGCGACGCGCGGATGACACGCACGACGTCCGCATACGCAAACGAGCCGCGGTCCTCTCGCAGCGTGATCTCGACATCTTCATCCGCGGCCGCGCCGCGCACGAAGATCGCCTTGCCGTCGAGCCGGCCGATGGCGTGCGGCCCGTAGGTCAGGCCGGTAACGTGGAGTGCGATCGCGGTGGATGCGGGCGTGTCACTCATCAAATGCAGGCGACCGTATACCCGTGTACCCGCCGTGGCAACGCGCGAATGGCGGACACGCGCTCTTTGTCTCACATCGCCGTGTGCGACACTGTTCCAGCACGCGGTTGAACCGCACCGCCCGCTGCAGTACGAACCACACAGAAGGAGTCCGATCATGAGCGAGCAGCTCCAAGGCTTGGTGTCCTCCGCGGGATGGACGGTGATGCATCTGTTCTATCGCATCGATCGGATGCGCTGGCGCAGTCTCACAGCTGCCGACCGCTGTGCCGCCGCCGGCGAGTTCGCGAAATGGTTGGCTGCGCGGGCCACCGAAGAAGGACTGCAGTTCATCGCGTTTGCCGGAGTGACCAAGGCGGATGTCGGCTTCATGGCCGTCCACGCCGACCTCTGGCGCATCCAGCAGATCAGCCAGGAGATCGCCGCGACCACGTTGGGCGCCTGCTTGACCCCGGTGTACTCCTTCCTGTCGCTCACCGAGGCGAGCGAGTACATCACCAACGAGCTCGACTGGGCGAAGTTGCTGATCGAAGAGCAGAAGATGGATCCCGCGTCGCCCGAGTTTGCCGCGCGCTTTGTGGCGCTGCGCAAACGCACGGCGATGTATGCCGACTCGCGCCTGCATCCCCAGCTGCCGGACAACTACCCGATCCTGTGCTTCTACCCCATGGCCAAGGCGCGCCGCGATCAGGACAACTGGTATCGACTGAGCTTCGAGCAGCGCAAGGAGTACATGCTCGAGCACGGCACCTCCGGCCGACGTTATGCCGACCGGATCACACAGCTGATCACCACCTGCACCGGTCTCGACGATTGGGAATGGGGCGTCACCTTATTCTCGCGGGATCTCAAGGCAATCCGCGATATCGTCTACGATCTACGCTATGACGCGGCCAGCGCAATCTACGGCCTGTTTGGGTCTTTTTATATCGGCATCTGCTTCCAGCCCGAGCAGCTGACAGCGGCCTTGAAGCTTTAGGACTCCCCGTCGTGGCAGTACCCGAAAAAGAGATGGCCCCGCAGATGGACGCAGATGAACGCAGACTCGGATATTCGCCAAATGTGCCGCGGGTTCACCAACCCGCTGGTTGATAAGAAGACTATGCGAACCTCCGTAGCCGTCTGTCTGCTCCTCGGCACACTTTGCACCACCGCGGCGCGCGCTGAAATCGCCAATCTCGACCAATTCCTGCGCGACTGCGAGGCGGCCACGCACGTGTCGGTACCGCTGCGCGGCGAAGGCCGACTCGAGGTGACGACTCCAAACGGCACGAACCAGCGCGCCGCGGTAGTGATCGTGCGTCCACCGAACGACCTCTACATCGAGCTGAGCGACCCCGCCTACAAGGCGGTGTTGCTCAGCCAAGGGCAGGCGTACCGGGTCACGGCTGGCGCTCCCAAAGCCGAAACCCTGGCGGCGGATGCGGTCCTGGCTGAGAGCGATTTCGCGCGCGAGGATCTGCAACCATTCCAGCTCTCGCGCTACCAGGGCTGGCGCATCTCCGACGAGACGGCGAACGAGGTGACGGTGATGCTGTTTCCTGCCAGCTCACCGTACACCTTGGAGGTGATCACGTTCGACCGCGAGAAGCTGGTGCCCGTGAAGACGCTCTACTATCGCGACACGCTCAACAACCTCGCCAAGATGCGGCGCGACGGTCCTTTCGTCTTGGTGGGCCGGAAATGGATGCCGCAGACGATCTCGATGGAGACGTTCGCGTTACATACGCATTCGACGTTGACCCTGCAGTGGACACAGAGCGCCGATGTTCCTCCCGAGCTGTTCGATCCGCAATTTCTGCCGCGTCTGTCCGCCCCCGCGTCGCCAATCACCGCCACCCCGCCGGCTGGATCGCATTAGCCCTGATCTGAGAAAAGGGGGTCCACCACGAAAGACACGAAGACCACAGAAAACGAGGAGCCAAGCATGACGCTGGCATGGCGCGGCAAACCGCATTGGGAATGACCTCTCCTTTGGGGGCCATGGACATCTTCCTTGGCCTTTTTCTTCGTGCCCTCCGTGTGCATCGTAGTGAGTACCTTTCTCACATCGGAGCGAACGCAGGCCTCAGTTACTGCTCTGCCTCTTGCCTTTGCGCCCCGGTTGCCCGCGTCCCCCACCGGCCGCACCGCCGACATGGCGTTGCAGGGCATCTCGCACTTCGCCCTGCAACTCGCGGCGAAAGAGCAACAGCTTGGCCTGCTGCTCCACGGTGAGAACCGCCTGCAGTTCGCGGAACGTCTCTTCCGGGACAAACGCCAGCTGTTGATCCAGCTCGTTGCCTTCGCGGATCAGCCTTGTCAGTTCGCTGGGGTCGGCGGGCGTCTTTTCAAGCGCCGACCGCAGCGCACTCTCGAAACTGTCGCGTTGCTTGACGAGGGCCAGACGCCGGTCATCGGAACGGCGAATCACGGCGCTGACCTTGAGCGCATCCGCGTCGCTGAGCTTGAGCGCGTCGGCAATACGCACCACCAAAAACGCGCGGGCGCGATCACGCTCCGCTTCCTCCGTGGGCTCCGCTCCAACGCGCAACGGCAGCAGGCTCAGCACAAAGAGGACAAGCCATCGTGTCTGAAACGTCATGTGGCCAACGGGCTGCTAGGACCTGCGTTCGGCGAATTTTCTATGGACCGCTCCGGCCGGTCGCGAGGGGCAGGCAAGTTCGACAGACTGCTCGAATCCGCAGACCCGATCAAACCCGTGATGCCCTCGAGATCCAGGTCGCTCAGATCGCCGGGCGGATTCAGCTCCAGTTGCGGGTTGAGTCTCAGGAATGCACTCGACTGCAGCCCGGCCAACAGCGCTGCTGCACCGTCGCCCGCCGATGGGGACAACTCGTCGGTGGGCGCCACTGCCCGCAGCAGATCGGACAGCGCCTCCAAGGCGCCAGGGTTGAGCAACGCTGAGCGCAGTGTCACGGCATCGTTTGGGGCGTGTTGCACGTGTTCGGCCACACGGTAGACGAAGAACGCGAGAACCACCGCAGTCGTAAGCGCGACCGGCGCGCGCCAGCGGATGTGCATGGGCTTCCCAGCGGTCACGCGGTATCAGGCGGAACGATCCGATTTCTGGGGGCGCGAACGCTGCGCTGGTGAGGCGAGGCCTCGCGACGGTGTGGAAGCATCCGGCGCCAACCGGTCCGGCGCGTTGTCGTCCTCGCCCAGGGCGAACTCGTCGAAGAGGAACCAGAACGCCATCAAGATATCCCGTTGCATCCCAGGCTTCATCACATGCCTCCCGCCGCAAACCAGTATCACACCTGAGCGCCGCGGCCCAGCGACAAATTTCCGTGTGCACGGTCATCTTGACAGCCAACAAGTCGGAATTACCTTGCGAGCCACAGCAGATGGGATCGCCAAGATTCACAGGGCGGCCCGAAAATACAAATTATTAGTTAGCGTAGGAGGTGGATATGACACTTTTCAAATTTTCGCCGTCGTTTGACCCGCTCGCGGGCCTGCTCGATCTACAGCGTGAGCTCGATCGAGCATTTGAACGCTCCCGAGGCTCCGGCGCGGACCTGTCGGGTCGCGGGGTTTTCCCGCCGGTCAACATTTTCAGTGACAAGGACGGGCACGTCGTGCACGTCGAAATTCCGGGCGTCGCACCGGATCAGCTGACGATCGAAACACACGGCCGCACGCTGACCATCTCCGGCAAGCGCGACGTCAGCGTCCCCGCGGGCGGTAGCTTCCACCGCCGTGAACGCGGCAGCGGTGAGTTCTCACGATCGTTGCAGCTGCCCGATGATCTGGATTCGGAACGCGCCGAAGCGTCGTATCAACTCGGCATCTTGACGGTCCGCATCCCGAGGAAAGAGGCGGCGAAGCCCCGTCAAATCGCTGTCAAAGCCTGACGGAGACTTTTACGAAGGAGGTCATCAATGACTACCCAAGAGTTGAATGTTCGCAGTAAGCAAGAAGCAAGTGGCGCGGAGCACACGCGTCCAGGCCGAGCGTACGTACCGGACGTCGATATCTGCGAGACGCCCGACAGCCTCTGGCTGTGGGCCGACATGCCCGGCGTCGATGAGAAGTCGGTCGACGTCAAGCTCGCCGACGGGATGTTGTCCATCGATGGGCAGGTGTCGCTGCAGCCGTACGACAACCTCGCGCCCGTCTACACGGAATACAACGTCGGCAACTTCACCCGTCGCTTCACGGTGTCCAGCGACATCGATGCGGAACACATTACGGCCCGCTTGGCGAACGGCGTCCTGGAGGTCGAGCTACCTAAGGCGGCGCGCGCCAAGCCGCGACGGATCGCCGTCTCCGTCGCCTAAGGCCTGCAGCCGGCGTCTCTTCTATGGACCGCTCCGCGTTGCGTCGCTGCCGGGTTCGAAGGTCCGACAAGCGGCTAGAGGCGCCGTTGACGGCCGTTCTCTTGCCCCTCTCTTAACACAAGACCTGCACGCCCAGTGGCTCAGGCCGCTGGGCGTGCAATACACACCGCATTGCGGGGGCACCATACACGACCTATAGTTTTTGCTGTCGATGACAAACGCGACTCAGCAATCGCACAGCTTGCGGGAATTGATCACGCAGCACACGGTTCCCGGGGATCTCTATGAGTCCCTGCCGGAGCACGCGTTGCGCTGTGTTGCCTGCGGACACCGCTGCTTTCTGCCCGCGGGCAAAACCGGCATTTGCAAGGTGCGCTTCAATCGTGACGGCGTACTCTACGTCCCGCGCGCCTATGTTGCGGCGTTGCAGTGCGATCCGATAGAGAAGAAACCGTTCTTCCACGCGCAACCCGGCGCACGTGCCCTGAGCTTCGGAATGCTGGGTTGCGACTATCACTGTGGCTATTGCCAGAACTGGATCACCTCGCAAGCGCTGCGCGATCCGATGGCCGGCACGGCACCGCGATTCTGCAGCGCCGCGCAGCTCGTGCAGCTGGCGATCGATCAGAACGCCGAGATCGTCGCCAGCACCTACAACGAGCCGCTGATCACCAGCGAATGGGCGGTTGAGGTCTTCAAGATGGCCAAGGCGCACGGCCTGACGACCGCGTATGTTTCCAACGGCAACGCGACCCCCGAAGTCCTGGAGTACCTTTATCCCTGGGTTGACCTCTACAAGGTCGACCTGAAGGGATTCAACGACAAACAGTACCGCAAGCTCGGAGGCGTGCTCGACACCGTCAAGGAGACGATACGGCGGCTCGTTGCTATGGAGTTCTGGGTCGAAGTCGCGACCCTGATCGTCCCCGGCTTCAATGATTCGAACGAAGAGCTCGACCAGATTGCCCGTTTCCTCGCCAGTGTATCGGTCGACATCCCGTGGCACGTCACCGCATTTCATCCGGACTATAAGATGGCCGACCACGATTTCACCGCCGCCGCGGCGCTGCGACGGGCCGCGGCCGGCGGCCGTGCCGCCGGCTTGCGCTACGTCTATGCCGGCAACCTGCCGGGGGACGTGGGTGACTATGAAAATACCCGCTGCCCAAGCTGTAGCGCGGTGGTTATCGAACGCCGCGGCTACCGGATTCATGCGGTGCACCTCGCCGACGGTTGCTGCGCCGCATGCGGCGCGGCGATTGCCGGGCGGTGGGGTGCCGGTCGTCAGGTGCCGCAACAACGCGGGGCCTGGCAGCCGCGTCCCGTGGCACTCTGAGCTGCGACGACCTTCGCGACCCCGTCAACGCACATGCTTCCACGCCTGGAACGCGCTGACTTTGCGCGGCCGACACTGCGCGTGGCGCGCCGCCTGCTGGGGTGTACATTGTGGCATCGCGTCGGCGACGCGTGGCGGCGCGGTCGCATCGTCGAGGTCGAAGCGTACACCGGTGACCTGGCGTCGCACACGGCGAACGGCAAGCGCACGCCCCGCAACCGCATCATGTTCGGCCCGGCCGGCTTCGCGTACGTCTACTTCACCTACGGCATGCACCATTGCTTCAACGTGGTGACCGAAATCGAGGGCCGGCCGGGCGCCGTCTTGATCCGCGGCCTCGATGGCATCGAGCGCGCCAATGGCCCGGCGCTGGCCTGCCGGGCGCTGCAGCTCACCCTGCGCGACAACGGCCGCGATCTGGTGACCGACGCCGGTTTGTGGATCGCGCCCGGCCGCCGGCGCCGCGACGAGCGTATCGTCCAGACGACCCGCATCGGTATCCGCAAGGCCGTCGAGTTGCCCTACCGTTTCTATATCCGTGACAGTCCCGGGGTCTCGAAGCGCGACCGCGCGGCGGAAGCGCACCCGTGAGCGCGCATCAATCTTGGTACCACCCTTGACGGGACAGGACGCGCATTCCATCATCCCCGCATGGCAAGACGTAGTAGCGCACCCACGATGCAACAACCCCCGACAGCACAACCCCTCCGCGGACCAGCAAACACCGAGCGCCCGCCAAAATCACGACTGCGGCAAAACGTCGAATCGCTGCTTCTGGCAGTGCTCGTCGCGTTGGTCGTTCGCTCATCGGTCGTCGAAGCCTTCTGGGTGCCGTCCGGGTCGATGCTGCCGACAATCCAGATCGGCGATCATCTGTTCGTCAACAAGCTGGCGTATGGGTTCAACGTGGATATCCCGTTCGGGCTCTTGAACTGGCGGGTGGCGCAATGGCGGCCGCCGCAGCGCGGCGACATCGTGGTCTTCACTTCACCGATCGATCGCAACATGGATCTCATCAAGCGGGTGGTTGCAGTCGCCGGTGACAAGGTAGAAGTGCGAAACAAGAAGCTCATCATCAACGGGGAGGTCGTCCCCGATCCGCATGCTCACTACGATCCCAACGTGCGCACCGCGGGTGATAATTTCGGTCCGGTGACGGTACCGCCCGGCAAGTTCTTCGCAATGGGAGACAATCGCGATCAGAGCTTTGACACGCGCTATTGGCGTTTCCCTGACGGACGCCAAGCGTTCGCCGACGAAGCGGACGTCAAGGGGCATGCCACCTTCATTTACTGGTCGCTGGACAGTCGGGCCAGCTGGGCCAGCGCGATCCGCTGGGACCGTTTCGGCCACTTCCTCCGCTAGGCGCACGGCGGCCTGCGGCCGGCGTCTCTTCCATGGTCCGCTCCCGTTGGGGCTCGTATCCTGAATCGCCAATGGTTGCGAAATTCGAAGCCTTGCGGGGCTGGGATTTCCGCCCCTCGACGTTACTGACATTTGGGAACCAGGAGACTAGGACCTGCAGTCGGCGTCTCTTCTATGGACCGCTCCCCCCTTCGGGGAGCGGACCCTAGAAGGACGGCGCCCGCAGGGCCTAGCGCAATCTGAAAGAGGAACGCTACGGCGGTTTGACCCTGACCGCAGATGCTGATTGTCTCTGCAGCGGATGACGCAGATGGATACCCGTGTTCCCGCCGTCACCGTGTTGGTGGCCGCGTACAACGAGGCGCCGGTGATCGGCGACGTGGTGCGCCAAGCATTGCGGGCGGTGCCCTTGAGCGAGGTGCTGGTCGTCGACGACGGCTCGACCGACGGCACCGACCGGGCGGCGGCCGACGCGGGGGCCCGCGTGCTGCGGCTGCCCACGAACGGTGGCAAGGGAGCGGCGGTGCGCCAAGGCCTGACCGCGGCACGGGGGGAGGTCATCGTGTTGATCGATGGCGACGGTCAGGACGACCCTACCGAGATTCCCAGCTTGCTGGAGGCGCTCCGCCCCGGCGTGGATCTGGTGGTTGGCTCGCGCTTCATCGGCCGCTTCGAGCCGGGGGCGATCACCCCGGTCAATCATTGGGGCAATCGCTTCCTCACCTCGGTGATCAACCTGCTGTTCGCGACAACGCTCACCGATACGCAAGCAGGCTTCAAGGCCTGCCGCGCCCAGATGCTCCGACGGGTACAACTGCGCGCCAACCGCTTCGACATCGAGGTGGACCTGCTCCTCGGGATGCTGCGCGCCGGCGGCCACGTCGTTGAGGTACCGGTGCGACGCGCGCCCCGCCAGCACGGCAAAAGCCGTCTCAACAGCCTCCGCGACGGGACCCGCATCCTGCGTCGCATCTTCGGATTGCGCCTCGGAACGAGTTGAGGTGGATTTTGCCGCGCGCAAGCTCCCGGGGCGTGTAACTCGAGCCGGCCGGCTCGAGTCTGCGCCGGCGGTTCACACGCCAAACAAGCGCGCGGTGAGAGCACGCCGGCTCCGGTTTCACGACGCCCCCGTCGACATCGGCCGTTGTGCACCAGTGGGGGATACACTAGGATCATCCGCATCGAGACTTCGTGCGCAGTGCTCCGCTGATGGCTCATCTGCAACCCAGCGCTTTTCCTGACGGGCGGTCGACGCAGAAGGTCCGGCTAACATCGCTGCGCGGGTTCACGGCGAACACCGTGCGCCTCACGGGACGGCAGGTGAAAGAGGCCTGGGCGGCTCGCTTTTGTGCGCAGGGTGGGGGCCACGCCTACTGGCTCTACACACACATTCCATTCTGTCCACAGATCTGCAGCTTTTGCCAATGCAGCACGTCATTGCGCAAATCGGATCGGCAGGTGGCGGCGTACCTCGAGTGGTTGGAGGGCGAGCTAGACTTCCTGGCTCCGGTGGCCACAAGCGGGGTCGCGAGGTTTCAGTATGTCGGCGGCGGCACGCCCAACATTCTCTCCGAACCACAGCTGGAACGTCTGCTTGGTACGATCAATCGTCACTGCCGATTCGATTCCGGCAGCCGTCGCACCTTTGAGTTCCTTCCCAGCGGGCTGCGCCCTGAGACATTGCCACTGGTGCGCTCCTTTGGTTTCAACCGCCTGAGTTGTGGCGTTCAATCGTGGAGCCCGGAGACATTGAAAGCAGTCAATCGCTCCCGAAGCGGATTGGACGAGTTGGGCCGGATCATCGAGGCCGCGTATGCCGTCGGCTACGATGAGTTCAATGTCGACCTCATCCATGGGATCGGCGCTGAAACGCGCGAGCAATTTCTCGATGGGCTGCTCGAAGTGTTGGCGCTGCGGCCGACCACGGTCACCATCCACCACGTCATTCCAACCGCAACGAATCCCGTGTTCTCGAGCGTCGCCGAGGAACTGGCGGCGCACGCGGTGTTCGAACAGCTGGAACACAGCCTGGGCGAGGACGTGACGCGACGGTTCCCGCACATGGAATGGGTGCTGCGGCCCAATTCCTGGATCGTGGCGGACCGGCGCTTTCGCCGCGGCCCCGCCTTCAGCCTCTGGTACTATTCCGACAACGAGCGGATTCACATCGACATGCTCAGCTTTGGTCGGTTCGCACACTCCAATCTTCTTGGCACACTCATGTACGAGAATCTGTCCACTGCCGAGCGCTACGACCCGGACGAGCCGAGTTACCAGACGTTCCGAAAGACGCCGACACTCGATGCCGCGCTCGATCTGGTTACCGATCTCGTTGGTGACCGGCGAAGTGACTTGGCACCCATCAGCCAGCGCTACGGCCCACAGGCACTGGCGCCGCTCCAACCGGCGTTGGCACAACTCGAAGCGGAAGGTCACCTGATACGCACCCGCGGCAGTTGGGAAACGGTGCACACCGATGGCGTCTTTGTCGACCCGTTCTTGCCCATCCTGGAAGCGGCGTTGCAGGGCGCCCCGGGCCCGTGGTCGGTCGCCATGGGCAAGGGAGCGGCACAGGGGATTCAAATCGGCGAAGGGGACCGCTCTTTGATGGTCTTCATCGAGAAGATCACCCCCGGGAAACAATATTACATGCAGATTGGAAGATTCGGTGTCTACTACAGAAACCTCCGAGAGCGACAAGTCGCCGCGCAAGCGCCCCGAGTCGCCGAAGACTTGATGCGTGAGTTCATCTCGGAAATGCGCCAGCTGGTGGACCAATCGCCCAATCTCTCGATTAAAGAAGCAACCGCCGCGCTCAGGGACACTTTCCAGCGGCGCACCGTGTGAACTCGCCGCCGGCCATCAAGAGCGGTGGGGCGGTCTATAGAGCGCAGCCGCAAGCGCGGCGACCTTGGTGCGCGGCTGCTGCGCGCGCTCGGCGACAAAATCGACGACATCCACATCCGGCGGCAGCACCCCTCTGCGCTCGCAGAATAGGAATCGGAACAAGTCGAACCAGATCCCCTGGGCCTTGTGCGACAGAAAATGCCGTTGCGGGTGCTGGGCCAGGTAGGCGTTCGGGAGCACCCGGTCGCACAGCTCATGGAAGCGTCCATCGCTGGCGCGGCGCGCGTCGGGAAAGCCACGCTTTTCGCGCAGCACGGCCTCCACCAACCCCGGGGCTGCGGCGGCGGCCTTCCAGCGCCGCAGGAACGCCCGCCGGAGAATATACTTGGCTGATCCGAGCTGACGATTCAGGCGCCAGTGCATGGGGAGCTTGCGCACGTAGGCCGCGAGCTCGTAATCGAGAAAAGGGACGCGCACCTCGACGCTCGAGGACATACTGACCTTGTCGAGCGGGTGCAGATGGCGATCGATCAATTGGGAACCGAGAAGATGGTCGTACATCCACTGGTCGCCATCGAGCCCTCGCTGAGCCAGCAGCTGGTCGCGCTCGAGAGCCCCGCGCTCGGTTAGCGGCAGGGATTGCGGCGCCTCGCGGATACGGGTTACGTAGCGATCCGCCCACCAGTGCTCGGGGTAGCCGCCGAACAACTCGTCGGCGCCCTCCCCGTTGAGCGCCACCCGAAAGTGACGGCCGATTTCCCGAAAGAGTAGAAATTGCGGAATACAGTCGGTGAAGCTCTCACTCGCCAGAATTGCCGGGGCCATCGCCGCGAGATACTGCTCGAAGTTGAGCAGCAGCGGCCGATGCTCGAAGCCGAGCATGCGCGCCATGCGTTCTGCCTGCTGGACGTCCACATGGCCGCCATCGTCCCCGGCAACGTAGCTCACGACTCCCGAGCCAACCTGCTGCCGCAGGTGTACACCCAGCAACGTGGAATCGAGACCACCGGAGAGCGTCAAGCAAATCGGCACATCCGCCATCTGATGCGAGCGCACGGCGGCATCGAGGAGCTCGTCGAGATGTTGCTCGGCGGACGCCAGTGTGGGTAACGGATCGAGGGGCTCGACCGCCGGGGCGAAGCTGTGACGTTGCAGAGTCAGCACCGAAGACGACAGATCAATCTCGATACAGCAACCCGGCTCGAGGCTGTAGATCCCCTCAAAGAGGGTCGCGCGCGGATCGGCGATGTACTCGAACACATGCAGGTCGCCCAGGCTCGCCTCGTTGAGACGCGCGGGCACGGCGCGACAGCGCAGCAGCGCCTTGATTTCCGAAGCGAACGCCAGACTGCGCCCGCCGTCCAGCGAACAATAGTGCAGCGGCTTGATGCCGAAAGGATCGCGCGCAAGCAGGGCACGGTCGCCGTTGACGATGGCGAACGCGTACATTCCACGCAGGTGCTCGACGCATCGCCACCCGTACTCCTCGTAGGCTCGCAGCACGACTTCCGAATCGCTTGCCGTCTCGAAACGATGTGACCGTGCCGTCAGCGCCGACCGCAACTCTCGATAGTTGTAGATCTCCCCATTGAAGACCAGTACCGCGCCGGTGCGCGTACTGACGAGCGGCTGGTCGCCTGACTTCAGGTCGACAATGCGCAGACGTGTTGCGCCCACCCGGGCGCCGGGCCGCAGCACCGTCCCTTGAGAGTCGGGGCCGCGGTGACGCAACGCCTCGGTCATATCGAGAAGCTCAGCCCCGCGGTCGGAGCCAAGGATGCCGACAATTCCACACATCGCGCGTTTCAGCCTCTTCCGTCGGAGCGCGGGAACGTCATCTCACGCTCCGTGCGATCAGTGGCGTGACATCAGGCCACGCGGCGAACCGAAACATGGCCGGGCGCCGGGATCTCCGCTCCGTCTGGGCGAAACGCCGGGTTCAGCTCCTCGGATACCGAGTGCACCGCCGCACTGACGTAGTGGCAGATGAAGGCCCGGCGCCACAGATCCGTCGTGCGATTCGGCATGGAACAGTGCAGGCTGTTCCCATGAAAGAAGAGAACATCGCCAGCCTTCATGGGCATGAGGACCAATTCAGTTCCCGCGGGTTGAATGAACGCCTCGGGGAAAATGAACTCTTTCGTGTCGATGGTCCGCCGTTCGAACTGCGTCATGCGGTGGCTGCCGCGCACGATACTGAGTGCGCCGTTTTCCGGGCCGGCATCGTCGACCGCGATGAAGCAACCGACGAGCTCGGGTGGCTCCGTGGGGAGGTATCCCGTGTCGGCGTGCAGCGCCATCCCACGAGCCCCGGGAGGTTTCGGAAAGTACAGCGCATGAACCGCGAGTGGATCGCCCGGCCACAAAGCACGGACCAGCGAAATGATCCGGGCATCCAGCATGAGCTGCCGCGTCGGGAGATCGAACAAATGCAGGCGCAGGAGGCGCTCCACCTTGAGCATTTCGGTGGGCGTCAGCTCGTCCAGCGCGTTCTTGCCGAGCAGCTCGTAGCCGTCCACCCCATACTTCGCGCGCTCCGCCGGGGTTGGCTGGCGCGCGTGGAACACATGCTCGGCCAGATCAAGCAACTCGGCCGACTCGAAGACCCGCGGAACGAGCACATAGCCGTCCCGGTGGAACGCTTCTGCCCATCCGGAAGAATCAGTCTGCACGTGCATGTCTCCTCAGGCTCGCTTCCGCCGATCGGTGACGGCTGGGTGTATCGGGACGGTGACCGCGCGGGGCGTGAGAATTTACCCTGACATTCTCGCCAGGATCGGTCAAGCAATTCGAAAACTCACCGACTCACCGCACCGCACTGCTCACCAGAAGCATCCATTGGTCCGGCGGCTGGTCGAGCACATCGCGGGAAGCGGTGATCTGCAAAGGCGTTCCCGGCGCCGGTGTGTGGCCCCGCGTCTGCAGCACCTGCTCCAGCCGTGCCCGTTGCGCCGCGACGCCGTGAATGTCGCCACGATGGAAGATGCCGAGCACGCGCGTCGCGGGCCAGGTGTCGAGGTGCAGGCCGCCCTCCTCGACGGAAGCGAGCGGCGCACCAACCTCGACCCCCACCCCGAGTCGCCAACGGGCAGACGGCTTCCCGTCGCTGTCGGGTGTAATCCAGATCAGCCCGTCGGAACACGTCGGGTTGCGCCCGTGACGGCGCACGAACGCGTCGAGCCGCTGCACCGCGCCGGACGCGTCCGCGACCGGGTCGTCGACCTCCATCCACGCGAGCGTGCGCTCGGCGTCCATGCCCTCGATCACGGTACCGTCCGCAGGCGACGCGGGAACTCTCAGGGCGTCTGTATCCCCGCCGCCCGGGAGGATCTCGGTCAAGGTCTCCTCCAGATCTGGTTTTCCCGCAAGGGTGAGGACGCGACGGGCGGCGATCCATGCACCCTCCACATTGCGAAAATCCGAAAGGACGTTGATCCCCTCGCCGCGCCGCACCTGCACCAGACGGTGTGACTCGGCATCGAAAACCAGGACCAGGTCAGCGGCGCGGATTGCGGGCAACAGCCGTGGCCCATCGCGCACGGCGTCCGCCGGCTGGACGGCGCGCTCGTCGATCCGGCGCAACACCCAGGCATTGTCCTCAACGCCCATGAGGGCATTCTCTTCCGCTCCAGCAGGACAGGGCTCGACGCGGTGGCGCGTCTCCTGCCAGCAGTGCACACCATCAATCCACATGCGGTAGGCACGACCGCCCGGGCCGTCGAGCTGCATCGCCCAGTGATCGGCGCCCGCATAGTCAAGGGTGCGGCGCATCCGTGCGGCACCTTTGAACTGGACATCGGCAACGATCCGGAAGTCATCGAAGCGCGCCAACCGGTCGCGACCGCCGTGGGCCTCGATCGCGGCACGCAGCAGTGCGCGCGCGTCCCCTGTCGGCCCGGCCGTTCCCTGGCAGCCAGTGAACACGGTCGCCAGCGCGGCCGCGATCACAGGCAGATTGCGTGAAAGACGCCGCATCCGTCTCTCGACTATTCACGGCCGGCGGTGGCGGCCGGACGCAGCCGGTAGATCCAGTAGTCGGGCGCTTCCACGAGCACCTCCAGGCGCGGCGCCCACGTCGCATCAGGAAGAATCAGCGGGAGACGAACATCTTTGCGCAGCACCAGGAGCGCACCGCTCGGAAGATCGTCGGGGGCGATCGGGGGCAGCAGCGTCTTACCGTAGAGATCCGCGGCGCAGAGGCGCCGGATACGCGCGCGCTGCCCATCGGGATTGGTGAGGGCCTCCATCTCCTTGACCGAGTCAATGCCCGCAATGTGGTAGACGTTCGTCCCCGGGAGACGGTTCTCGAGGTATGGCGCCAGCAGGTGCGCGGTGGTGTAGACGGGAACGTTGCCGAGCTCGGGCCGCGCCTGCAGCCAGGCGAAGATCGCCGCGAGGTAGCTCGGCGCCCCGACATTGGTCCGGAGCGGCAGCAACGGTCCGCTCAAAATCAGCACCACCGTCAGGGCCGTGGCCACGGTTCCGGCCCGCAGCCAGGCCGCCGCCCAGATCACCGCATAGGCCGCAATCAAGATTGGCACGGCACGACTGTCCTCCTGACGTGTCGCCAACCAGATGCCCACGAGCGCCGCGATGCCCAGGGAGGCGAGCGCCGGCCGCTTTCCCTCCCACGGAGGCTCGAGCGCCCGTCCGACGAAAAAGGCGAAGGCAGGAAGCACATGCATGGAATAGCGCGGCGCGGCGCCGAAGTTGCCGATCCCCAAGATCGGCAGGCCATGGATCGCCATCACCGAGAGCACGGCATACACCAGGAGCGCACGCTCCACCGGCCGTAGCCGTTCGAGGCTCAGGGCCGCCGCGATGCCGGCGGCCGGCGTTACGGCGGCCGCCGGCTCAAGAAAGTATCGTAACCCGATGAGTTGGTTGCCGTAGATCGGATTGGTCGGATCGATCGGCGTTGCCGGAGGAAAATGGGTCAACCACAACGCGTCATGATGGTAGAGTGCGCCCGTCGCGGCATACAGCAGCGGAAACACCGCCATGCCGAGCACCAGGGAGCGGTCCCGTCTCATCACCAGGACATAGACGGCCATGACCGCACAGAAGACCGCGAGCTCGAAGCGCGTCCACGGCAACATCCCGACGACCAGACCCGCGGCGAACGCCCAGTGACGGACGCACAGCAAGTACAGCGCGAGCACCATTCCCACGATTCCGTCGACGTTCGGAAAGCCGGCGGCGCCGCCGTAGAAATAGAGCGGCGACAGCGCCACCGTGAGGGCCGGCAGGTTGGGAAGCCGTTGCCCGAGCGCACGCGCGATCGCCGCCATCAGCGGGATCGCGGCCGCGCCGACCAACACGTGCGCGACAAGCGTCGCGTGCGCGCCCGCCGCGGAGAACGGGGCATAGAGCACGACCAGCACCGGATGCACTCTTTGGAAAAAAAACACGGGCAGAAAGTCGCGACGCAACCAACTCGCCCAGTAATGTGTCAGCAGCCCCTCGTCGTTGAGCGTATAGTCGGAGTGAACGAAGAGAAGGCCAAAGAGGATATACGCGATGGTCAGCAGCCAGATCACCGCCGGATCCTCGACGAGCCAGCGCATCAGCCGCTCGGCGCGCGTGCGCCACGAAGACATGCGCATTCTATAGCGGCAGCTCCGACCGCAACCAAGTTGGCCAGCCTTCGCAGAACCTCCGGCCGCCTACCATCGAATTTTCTTGACACGAGCAGGAAGTCCCGGCATTGGTGCACTATAGGCTCAATCACCATGCGAAGTGACGGGAACTCGGTGGGCGACGCACGTGGGCGGCGCGGCTCGAAGCTTCGCCTCTTGCTGATCAACCCGACCATCATCGGTAAGCGCGAGCACCTGCACATCGGTTTGGGCACGGTCGGTACGTACGTCACGCGCCATAGCACCCACGATGCACGCATCCTGGATTTCGTGGCGCTGCAGCGCACCTGGCGCGAGCATCTGCGCCGCGTGCTCGACGAGTACCAGCCCGACCTCGTCGGCATGTACATCTCTTCGCCCTACTTCCCCTCTGCATGCACGGTGGCGCGGGAAATTAAACGGCTTGCCCCGCACGTGCCGGTGCTCGCCGGTGGCCATCATGCGACCCTGTCGCCCGACGACACGATGCGCGAGCCTGCCTTCGACATGCTGATTGTCGGCGAAGGCGAGAAGCCGCTGGTGGCGCTGCTCGACACGATGGCCGCGAACCGCTCGCTCGACGAGGTGCCGGGCTTGTGGTGGCGCGATGGCGATACCCTCCACAAGGTTCCGAAGGCCACCTTGCTTGAAGCGGAGGAGATGCCCGGGGTCGACTGGTCGCTGCACGACGAGGAGACGTTGCGCGCGAACTTCTACTTCTGGGGCATCCTGCCGGTGATGGCGAGCCGCGGCTGCCCGGCGCGCTGCTCGTTCTGCTCGATCACCAACGTGCAGCGGCTGTACGCCGGTGAAAAATTCTTGCGCTTCCGCAACCCGCGCGAGGTGGTCGACGAAATCGAAGCCGACTACGAGCGCTACCGCGACTGGGGTATGCGCATCGTCTTCTTCTACGACCTCAACTTCCTCGTCAATCCGAAATGGCTGCGCCAGTTCACCGACGAGTACAAGCGTCGCGGACTCAACCGCCGGCTCAAATGGAGCGCCTACACACGTGCCGACCATGTCAATCCGAGCACCCTGGAGTCGTTGCGCGACAGCGGTTGCGTCAACCTGCGCGTCGGCATCGAGGCGGCCAACCCCTACATGCGCAACGTCCTCTACGAAAAGGATGTCTCGCAGGAGGTGCTGGTCGACGCGCTGCGGCAGATCAAGGCGCTGGGCATTTCGGTAACCGGTTATTTCATGGCCGGCGGCCCCGGCGAACGACCCGAATGGCTGATGGAATCGCTCGAGCTGATCAAGCGCGAGGGGGTCGAGTACCCCGTCTTTTTCCTCTACAAGCCGCTGGCCGGTACCGATCTTCTTGACCGCTTCGAAGAGCTGGGCGCGCACGTGCTCGCCGATTCGATGGGCGCGAGCGCCGACTTCCTCCACGGGGTCAACCTCGAGCACGAGCACATCAAAGCGTGGCAGCTCAGGGCTTATCTTGGACTGACACACGTGCTGTTCGGACCCAATCTCGTGCTCTCACAGGTGCGCCGCGTCGGCTGGCGCTATTTCCCGCACTTGGTCCGCTACGTCTCGCGCGCGATGGCGGTGGGCTTCTCGTTCTACGGCGCTTTCACCTACTTCATCTTCTACGGCTACGACCATTTCGCCGAGGCGATTCGGCTGCGCGCCCAGCCGCGCCCCGGGCGCGCTTGGCGGGCGCTCATGGCCGTGACCCGACTGTGGATGCGTCCCTCGGGCGCGCCGGAGCCACCCCTGGTAGCGGCGCAGCCGCGGCCGGTGACGTGGAACGTCGATGCGGCCGCGGAGTTGGTTCCAACCGGGAGTGCTGCCCAACGCGCTGCCGGCCAGCCCAACGCTGCCGTCGCCTGACCCCGCGTGACTTTGCCCGACGCCTCTACAACTTGTCTGCTCATCGGTGGTCGCGGCTTCGTCGGGTCGGCGATCGCCGCGGCTGCCGATGCGGCCGGCTGGCGGGTGACCACCGTCGGGCGCGACGACTATGCTGGTCATACGCAGGAACAGTTCGACGTGTTGATCAACGCCAACGGCAATGCGCAGCGCTTCAAGGCCGATCGCGAGCCGCTCTGGGACTTTGAGCGCAGCGTCCGGCCGGTCTATGCATCGCTCTTCGAGTGTCGGTTCACCCACTATGTCCTGATCTCGTCCGTCGACGTGTACAACGATGCGAGCACTCCGGCGACGACGTCGGAGAACACGCCGATCGATCCGGCGACATTGCCCGCCTATGGGTTCCACAAGCGGCTCGCTGAGCTGTGCGTTGAACGGCAGGCGCGTTCCTGGCAGATCTTCCGGCTGGCCCAGATGCTCGGGGTGAACCTGACGAAGGGACCGGTGTTCGATCTGCTCGGGGGCCGGCCGCTGTGGATACATCCGGCGAGCCAAATGCCGTACATGAACACGCGCAGTGTTGGCGGTGCGGTGATCGGATTGATCGAGCGCGCCCCCCGCAACACTGTTTATAACGTGTGTGGTCGCGGCAGCGTCGAATTCGCCAAGATCCTCGGTCTGTGCGGCATGACCGAACAGGAGGTTCACTTCGCGGCGCACGCCCGGCAAACGTACCGGATCAATACGGAGAAGACCGAGCGGTTGTGTCTGCTGCCCGACTCCTGGAACGAAGTGCGGACATTCATCGAAGCCGCCAAGCCGGCGCACGGCGCGTGATGAACGCCGATTCGATGACGCCGGCGGTTTCGATCATCGTGGCAACCCTCAACGAACAAGGCACCATAGAGGAGTGTATTCGTCGCATTCTGGCGGTCTATCCGGAGGAATGTGAGGTGCTGGTCGTCAACGGCGGCGCGGATCGAACCGGCGCAATCGTCGACGCCATGGCCGTCAGCCATCCCGCCGTCCGCCACGTGCGCAACAGTGGCGACCGCGGCAAGGGGCATGCGATTCGCGTCGGCATCGCATCGGCCCGCAGCCCCGTTCACGCACAGATCGACGCCGACCTGCAATTTCTGCCGGAGGAGTTGCCGCGCGTGATCGACCCGGTGCGCAACGGCGAGGCCGATGTCGTGTTGGGATCGCGCTTCACAAGCGGGTCGGTGCGCGGGCCCGGCAGCACGCCGCCGGTCCGCACGCTGGGCAACAAGGTGACCAGCGCCTATGCCTCACTGCTGTTCGGACGCCGCATGACCGACGTCCAGGCCGGCATGAAGGCCTGGAGCGCCGCGGCGATCCGCCGTATCGATCTCCGCAGCGACAATTTCTCGTACGAAGTCGAGATTGCGGCCAAGGGACTGCGGCGCGGCTTGCGCGTGGCCGAAGTTCCGATTACGACGGCACGCCGGGAGGCTGGTCGGAGCAATGTGCGCCTGGTGACCGCGGGCCTGGCGCTGTTGCGCGACATTTCGCTGTTTCGCCTCGGCGTCAAATAGACTCGGATTGCGGAGAGTACGTTGCAGATCTTGGTAACCGGCGGCGCGGGCTTCATCGGATCGGTGCTGGTCCCTCGCCTGCTCGACGCCGGCCACCAAGTCACCGTCGTCGACGTTCTGCGGAGCGGTGGACAGGGAATCCTCGCATGCTTTCACGACCCCGGGTTCCGTTTCGTGCGCGCCGACGTGCGCGACCCGGACGCGATGGCGCCGTTGATTGCGGGCGTCGACGCCGTCGTCCATCTGGCGGCCATCGTTGGGTTCCCAGCGTGCCGCAAATACCCGGAGTTGGCTCGCGAAACGAACATTCAGGGCACACAGACCGTGATGCAGGCGCTGCGCCGCGAGCAAGTGTTGATCTACGCATCGAGTGGCAGCAACTACGGTTTTGTCGAAGCCCTGTGCACCGAGGATAGCCCGCTCAACCCAACGTCATTCTACGCCGCCACCAAAACCGAAGGCGAACAGATCAGCCTGCAGCACCCGCGCGCCACCGCCCTGCGGTTCGCAACGGCGTTCGGCGTGTCGCCGCGGATGCGCCTCGATCTGATGATCAACAACTTCGTGCACCAGGCGATCGTCAACAAGCAGCTCATCGTCTACGAACGCCATTTCCGCCGCACCTTCGTCAGTGTGCGTGACATCGCGCGATCGATCCTGTTCGCACTCGACCGGATCGATCGGATGGCCGGCGAAGCGTACAATATCGGCGATGAATCCATGAACTTCACCAAGGAACAGGTGGCCCTGAAGGTTCGTGAATTCGTGCCCTTCTACCTGCATTTCGCGGACATCGGCACGGATGCAGACAGTCGGGACTACGATGTTTCGTATGAAAAGATTCGGCAGCTCGGTTACCGCACGGAGGTCACCCTGGATGCCGGTATCGGCGAATTGGTAAGGGCGATGGACGTGTTGGACATCTTCGACCCGTACAGCAATGTCTGAAAGGGAGGGGCGTGGACTGGTCCAAGACGAACGTAGCGGTTCTCGGTGGCGGCGGCTTTCTGGGCAGACACGTCGCCGTCGAATTGCGCAAGCGCGGCGGCGCGCCCGTCATCGCGCGTACCGCCGAAGGATGGGACTTCAGGGAGCCGTCCAGCGCGCTGCGTTTCTTCGAGCGCTATCGCCCGGAGGTCGTCTTCAATTGCGCGGCGCGCCAGGGAGGACTGGACTATCAGCGGCGCTACCCGGCGGACGTCTTCTTCGACAACATGCTGATGGGCCTGCATTCGATGCATACGGCGTCGCAGGCCGGGGTCAAGAAGTACATCAACATCGTCGCGGCCTGCTCCTATCCCGGCTATCTCGACGGCGCCATGCGAGAAGACGACTACTGGTCCGGCCCGCTGCACGACTCCGTGGTGAACTATGGCTTCACGAAGAAGGCGCAGGTGGTGCAAGGGCTGTGCTACCGGCGGCAGTTCGGCTTCGACTCGATCCACCTGCTCATGACGAATCTCTACGGTCCCGGCGAGCACTTCGATGTGGAACGCTCGCACGGGCTTGCGGCGCTGCTGCGCAAATTCTACGAAGCGCAGCGCTTCGGCCGGCCGCACGTGCTGATCTGGGGCAGCGGTCGGCCGGTGCGGGAGTGGCTCTACGTCGAGGATGCCGCGGAGGCGATCGTCGCGGCGGCCGAGCGCTATGATGGAGCGGAGCCGATCAACGTGAGCGTCGGCAGCGGCCTCAGCATCACCGACCTGGCCCTGCTGATCAAGGACGTCGTCGGCTACGGCGGCGAGCTCGTGTACGATCTCGAAAAGCCTGACGGCGCCCCGCACAAGACGTTCGCCAACGACCGTATACAGAGTCTCGTCGGCTGGCATCCGAGAACAGCGCTGCGTGACGGCATCGCGCGCACGCTGCAATGGCTGGACGCACACTACGACGAAGCGATCACGGCACGCTGAGCCGAGCCACTCGGGTGACCAAATACAGGTCGAGAATAGAGTGTTACGATGCCTCGCACCGCCGGTAGGGCTCAGTGTACGACGCGCAACGCATCAGCCGCCGGTGCGGGCGGCGGTCCGGCGGACCGCTTCTGGCTCGGTTCCGGCGTCGGCATGCGGCCCAAGAGAATCTTGCGCAGCACGGCCAACCCTTCGGTGCGGTACTTCCAGACGAAGCGGGCGAATTCCCGGTAGCGTCGGTTCCCGAGAAACACCTTGATGTAGGCCAGCAGCTGCAGGGTTTCGAGCTCGCGCCGCGACAAGTTTTCGAACGCCAGCGCGTTGCCGATCTGTTTGTTGTAGTCGTTCCAGTCGGTCGACAGCAGCCGATAGCCGCCCTCGCCACGCGCCGCCATCGCCGCCACCTCGGTGCCCGGGTAGGGAACCATCACACCGATGCTCGGCTGCTCCGGGTTCAGCGTAACCGCGAAGTCGATCGTCCGCATCGCCGACTCCCAGGTCTCATAGGGGTGACCGATGATCAGCAGTCCCTCGATCGGCAGACCAACCGCACCGGCGGCTTGACGCGCCGCCACCACCCGCTGCATCGTCGAGCCCTTCTTCATGCGGCGCATGATGTCCGGGTCGCCGGTCTCGATGCCCAGACCACACATGCGGCAGCCGGCCGCCTTCATCTTGGCGAAGAGCTCGCGGTCGACGAGGTTGACGTGGGTCTGCGCCGACCAGCGCAGCTGGCGTCCAATGGCGGCGGCGATCATCGCGTCGAGCAGGCGGTGGGTGCGCTCGCGGTCGGCGGTGAACAGTTCGTCGCAGACGTAGAGCTCCGTGCCGCCGCGTCCGATGATCGCCTCGAGCTCCGTCATCACATGGTCCACGGAGCGCACACGTACCGTCCGGCCGTTGGGGTTCGCGCAGAAGGTGCAGCGAAAGGCGCAGCCACGTTGGGTCATGAAGAGGTAGCGCGGCGACGGCGGCAGGAGGTCCCAGGCGGGAAGCGGAAACGTGTCGAGGTCCACCGTGCGCTGGCGCTCGGCGGTGCGTGTCACCCCGCCGCCGTCGCGGAAGCACAGGCCGGGGATCCCCGCCAGGGCCGTCTGCCGGTCGAGCGCCGTGATCAGCTCGGCAAAGGTCACCTCGCCCTCGCCGATGACCACGCAGTCGAACGCCGGAAACTCCTCGAGCGTCTGCTCCGGAAGCACGCTGGCGTGCACCCCGCCGACCACGGTGGTGATCGCCGGCGACAGCGCCTTCACCATGCCCGCGACCCGTGCGGCCGGATTGATTTCGTTGGTAAACGCGGTGAGTCCCACGACGTCAGGTGCGAACCGCCGCACACGTTCGAGGATGGCTTCGTAGGAGAGACGTTCGAACTTGCCGTCCACGATCTGCACGTCGGCAAGCCCGTCTGCACGCAGCTGCGCCGCCAGGCAGGCCAACCCCAGACGCGTAAAGTTCGGTGTGTCGAACTCGTCCACGCGCTGATAGGGCGGCGGGTTGATCAGAAGGACGCGCACATTCTCATTTACCGGTGACGGTTTGGAGAATGCAAGGGAAATTCGGGCCTGCGGCCGGCGTCTGCTGCTCGCAGCCTGTCGGACTTGGCAGTGCGCAGCGACCCAACGGGGAGCGGGCCGTAGAAGAGACGCCGGCCGCAGGCCCTAGGTCGCCCTACTTCCCGCCCGCCAGCCCCTTGGCAAACTTCGCGGCCGCGGCAAGGTCGTCGGCGCTCAGTGACTTCAGCCCAGCGTGCTTCTTGTTCTCCGAGATAGCTTTGACCAGGTCCGCGTCGGCCATGCCGGCGATCGTGGCGTTACCCGCGAGGGCGGGAACCTTCATGGCCTTGGCGACAGCCGAGTCGGCTTGGCCGGCATCGCCGTGGCACTTGGCACAGTTGGTCTTGTACGCCGCGGCTCCGTCCGCGGCGTGTGCCACGCTGATGGCCCCCATGCCGACGAAGGCGGCAGTGACGACCAGGATGATGAATCTCATGATTCCTCCTTTCGACCGGTCACCGCGATGCGATCGGGTGACAGTGTCGCTGACGCGGTGGCCGATTCCATCCGCGTTTGTTTCAACGCACAATCCGTCTGCTCGTTGCGCCTCAGCCCGTCGCCTGCGCACAGAAGAACTCGGCTTGCAAGGTTCCCCAGTCGACCAGCGGGGCGCCGTGGTCCGCCGGTCCGCCAGCCTGGCGCAGCCGGGCAATTTCGCCTTGGTACCAGTCTACAACGGGCTTGCCAACATGCAACGACGTGAGCTCTCCGGCCAGGTCCGTCGCTTCGAGCAGACAGACCCAGCCACCCTCGTACGGGCTTTGTTCAAGCCAGCCCGGACTGGCCAGCAGTCCCGTATTGACTTCCACGACCCGCCCGGAGAGCGGTGCAGGGAAGTGGATCGCCGCCTGGCCGCGGTGCAGCGTGAAGATCGGCTCGCCGCGCAGTACGGTCTTGCCCTTCTCGGGGAGATCGACGTGCTCGATCCTCCCCAGCGCCTGGCGCGCGAAGTCGTCGAGCCCGATGCGCACCTGTCCCGACGCCTCGATCCGGGCCCACGCATGGCCGCCGGAAAGAAACGCACCGCCCGGCACACAGAACTCACCCGCGGGCGCCGCTTGCACCAGGGCAGGGGTGACGACGCGCACGCGCGGCAGGCGTTGCGCCTCGAGTCGCGCCTCGCGCTTCAACAGGAGCCGGCGCGCAAACGCGCGCAGCTCATCCGTAGCGAAGGGTTTCTGCACGTAGTCCACGGCGCCATGCTGCATGGTCTCTACCGCCGATTCGACCGTCGCGTAGCCCGTGATCACCACGACGTCGATGTCGGGCCGTAAGTGCTTGACGCCCTTCACCACCTCGACGCCGTCCATGCCCGGCATCTTGAGGTCGGTGAATACGAAGTCGTAGTCGTTGCGCTGCACCAACCCGAGGGCTTCCGGTCCGCTCTCGACGGTGTCGACGTTGAAGCCCTCGAGCACCAGGACCTTGCGGAACGCGTCGAGGATGACCGACTCGTCATCGACGGCAAGGATGCGCGCCTTCGGCTTGGGCACCTCTACGCGTTTGAGGCTCCGCGCCTCGTGCGTGAAATCCAAGCGCACCGACGTGGCCAGCGCGGCTTCACGCTCGCGCTGCACGCGCCGCTCATCGAGTCGTTGCCGCGCTGTGCGGACGAGAATGTCCGCCGCCACGAAGCTCACAAACATCAGGACGACGATCAGGACCGCCATGGGTCTTCCTCCTTGGTAAATGACCTGTCGGCCAGCGCCCGCCGCACACACGCCAGCAGCTCGCGTGCCTCGAATGGTTTGGCGAGGAACGCCGCGGCGCCCGCTTCCCGCGCGCGCACCGCCAGATCGGGTGTCGCGTAGCCGGTGATCAAGATGACGGGTAGGTCGGGGCGCCGGCCGACAAGCTCGTGCAAGACTTCCGCGCCCGAACGGTCGGGCAACATAAGGTCACAGATGACCAGTCGACAATCCGCCACGGCGGGGTGGCCAATGCCGGAGTCGGCATCGTCCGCGGTTTCCACACGTAGGCCGCTCGCTTCAAGCACCCGCCGGATGCCGGCGCGGACCACCGGTTCGTCGTCGATCACCAGCACGTCACAGACGCTCATGCCGCACCTCGCATCTCTGCCGCGTGTTCCATCGGCAGGCGGACGGCGAAGGAGGTCCCGACATCCTTCTCGCTGACCACTTCGATCGTGCCTCCATGGCTCTCGACGATTCCCCAGGTGATCGCCAGTCCCAACCCCGTGCCGTGGACGCCTTTGGTGGTGAAAAACGGCTCGAAAAGCTTGGCGAGGTTCTCGCGTGCAATGCCGCGCCCGTTGTCCGCAACGCACATCTCAACCACGGCCGCCGGGCCGCGGCGTTCGCTGGCCTCCCACGCGGTGAAATGACATCCCGTCCGCGTGCACCAGCGAATCGCTTCGTCATCAGGACCGCGCACCGCGAACGTCGGCGCCGCACAGTGCTCGCATGGATGATCAGGTTCGAGGAGCGCGATGCGGCAGCGCGAGCAGGCCGCAGCGGCGATGATCCCCTCGTCGCAGGGCTCGGCGGATTGGTGATTGAACCGGCCGTAAACCGGGTCGAGGTTGAACGTCCACTCGCGGCCGCGATGCGCGCGCAACACGCGGATTGCGGGCAGGCCGGCGATACGGCTACTGGGATCGAGCAGGTCGCACCCGTTCGGACACGCGGCGCGCCGAATGGGCGCGTGACCGCGCGGCTCCAGCTGCACCCGGCGGCTGGACAGCCGCACCGTGCCGCCGCGTTCGCCGATGGCGTCGGCGGCATTCAGCACCAGGTTCACCAGCACCTGCTGCATCTGGTTGGGATCCGCGTCGACCGGCGGCAGATCGTCGGCCAGGTCCAACGTCACCGCGATATGACTGAGCTGCAGCTGATTGACCACCACCGCCACGGCGCGCCGCGCCACCGTGTTCATGTCCGTCGCTTGGCGACGCGGCGGCGTTTGCCGCGCGAAGTCGAGCAGCCCGCGCACGATCTCGCGGCACCGTTTGGTCTCGCGCACGATGACCTCGAGATCCGCACGAAGCTCCGGCTGGTCCTCCGCACGGTCGAGGAGAAACGACGCATAGGTGAGCACCCCGGTCAGCGGGTTGTTGATCTCATGCGCCACGCCGGCCGCGAGGCGGCCGACTGATGCCAGCTTGTCAGCTTGCGTGAGCTGTCCCTTGGCTTCCGCCAGGTGCGCCGTCATGGCATTGAAGGCCCGCGCCAGCTCGCCGAGCTCGTTGCGGCCGGATACCGGAATAGTGACCGTGAGATCGCCGGCGGCCACGCGCCGCGTCCCCGCCGCGAGCGCCTCGACGGGGCGGCCGACCAGCCGCCGGCTGAGCCACCACAGCAGGAAGCCGGCAACGATGACCGCCGCACCCGCCAGCCCCATCGTGCGCGTGCGGCTCGCGGCGATCTCACGGTCGACGTCGTCGAGCGACAGCGTCACGTCCAGCACTCCCAGGACCGTCTCCTCGGGACCGTGAGCGTGGCACGCAGCGCTCGAGCACGCGGGCTGATTCTGAATGGGGTTGACGATCCCGAGGACACGATGCCCGGACGCGTTGGTGAAGATGCGCGCCCGTTCGTGGACCGGCGGCTTCGTGAGCGGCTGGTCCTGCGCATGGCAGGCGAAACAGGACTCGGCCTTCTTGTCCAGGCTGCGTCCGATGTCGTCCGGCTGCGACGAAAACACAATGCGCCCTTGCTTGTTGAACACCCGCACGCGCTCGATGCGCTCGGCGCGGCCGATGGCTTCGATCTGCCTGAGCAAGGGATCGCGACGGTTCTCCAGCATGTAGTCCTGCGTGCTGCGCTTGACGGCTTCGCTGAGCAGGTCGGCGCTGCGCGTGAGTTGCGCGATCATCTCCAGGCGATGGTTGCGCAAGGTGACGCTGGCAACCAGTCCGATGCCCAGGGCGGTGACCAGCCCTACGGCAGCGACGATCTGCAGTCCGATCCGGGTGTGCACGGTCCCACTCACTGCCCCTTCGTGGGCTCCGGAAAGACCGGAAGATACCGGACCGCCAGTGCGAAGAGCGCGAATCCCAGCGCTACGAGTCCCAGGGACACCGCAACCTCCATCCAGGATGGCACGTACTGCACGCCCGCCGCGCCTTCCATGCCGGTGACGCTGATGTTCAATCGGTTGATGACAAAGCCGAGGACGGAAAACAGCGCCGCGATAACCAGGCCGGTCGGATGGTTGCGCACACGCTCGATGAGCAACATGCCCACGGGAATGACGACGCCGATCGCCATCTCGAGCAAAAACATTGATGCTTCGTAACCCGGGTGCAGAAGCAATACTGCGGAGCCGTTCTTCACGATGACGATGATCCGCAAGAGCCCATAGACGCCGAGGGCGACGACCATCCCGCGCGCCAGCGGCTCGAGCAGGTCCATCTCCAGGTGGCGGCCGAAGGCGCGCTCGGAAAGATACGACTCAAGGATCGTCATGCCGATACCCGCGCCGATCGCCGAGATCAGGAAGAGAAACGGCAGCAGCGGCGTGTACCACAACGGATGCAGCTTGGAGGGCACGATCAAGTACAGCGAGCCGAGCGAGGATTGATGCAGGGTCGACAGGATCACGCCGATGATCACCAGCGGCGTCGCCACGGAATGCAGCAGCCGCCGCGGCCGCTCCAACCGAAGGCCTTCAAACACGACGGGGGAAAACTCAAGGGCCAGCACCGTCGTGTAGAGCATCACGCACCACGCCACCTCGAACATCACCGAGTGCGGATTCCAGAAGATCAGTGCGTGCCAGATGCGCCATGGCTGCCCGAGATCGAACATCAGCCCGACGATGACCAACAAGTAACCGAGGAACCCGGTGAGCACGGTCGGGCGGACGATCGGCTCGAAGCGGTGCAAGTTGAAGATGTGCACGATCGCAGTGAGCGTGAACGCCCCGGCGGCGAGACCGACACCGCAGAGAACATCAAAGCCGATCCACAAACCCCATGGGAAGCGGTCGCTCAGATTGGTGACGGCGCCCAGGCCACGCGTAAAGCGCAGCACGGTGACGCCGGCGAAGAGCACCAGCACGATCGCGAAGATCGCTTCCCAAAAGCCGATCTGGCGGGCGGCGCGCCGCATGGTGGCCACGGCGCTCATGGCCGCTTCTCCTTTTGTGCCGCTTCATAGGCGCGGACATCGTCGCGCCGCTGTGTGATCCAGTGGATGCCGAAAAGCAGCGAGCCCCAGACGACGGCGAACGACGGAACCTTCGACAGGATCTGCCAGGTGAGCAAAGGCAGCGGCTGCCGCGGCACGTTGGTCTTCATGCCGAGCTGCTCGAAGGGAACCTTCGACAGCATGAGCACCGAAGTGCCGCCGGCCTCCTCGATGCCGTAGACGTGATCGATGTACGCGTCCGGGCTGGCCGCGATGCGCCGGCGCGCTTCGCGGATCAGGCTGTCGCGCTCTCCAAATAACGTGGCTCCGGTCGGGCACACGGCAGCACAGGCGGTCGGCAGCCCGCGGCCGACGCGCTCGGCGCACATGATGCATTTCCCCACGATCGGGATCGGCTGGTCCCACTGGTATTTCGGCACACCGAACGGGCACGCCATGATGCAGTAGCGACAGCCGATGCAGCGCGATGCGTCGTACACGACGGGCCCGGCAGCGGTCTTTTGCAGCGCGCTGACCGGACAGACTGAGGCGCACGTGGGTTCGGCACAGTGGAAGCACAGCCGGCGCACGTTGACCCCATTGACCTGTTGCACCGTTGTCCAGGTATACGCCGTGGTGTGATCCTCGATCGGCTCCGGCAAGCCGTTCGACTCCTTGCAGGCGGCACTGCACGCACCGCAGCCGATGCAGCGGGTTGAATCGACGAGCAGGCCGACGCTCATGGATTGCCTCCCATCCGGTGGCAATGGTCGCACGCGTCCGCCACTCCACTCGCCTGCGTTCCATTATGGCAGGCGCCGCACTTCCCGCCCGCATTCATCGCCTCGTGCGTGATGCCGCGAGTCGGTTGCAGGATCGAAAACAGCGCGGGATGGCAGGTGACACAGTGGGTGTCGGCAAGCGGGACGTGCGTCGTATGGCTGAAGACCACCGCGCCCGGCGACGACTCGGCGCCGTTGAAGGTCGCGTCAGGCGGCAGCCGCAGCTCGGGTGTGGGATCGTCGGAGGCAACGCATACGGACCCGAGGGTGGTCATCAGGCAGGCGGCCGCGAGCAGCGACCGCCAAGGCAGCAGCGGGCTTTTCATAAGAACGCACCGCTGTGACGAAGAAAGCAACGCGTGTGCCGCGTTGCCGATCAGTGGCGCGCGCGGTAATCGGCGCACCCTTTGCTGAAAATATTCTCGTTTTTGGGTTTTAGACGCGAACCGCGCAGGTGTGGGAGCCTGCGGCCGGCGTCTCTTCTATGGTCCGCTCCCCGTTGGGTCGCCGCACCATGCCCAGTCCGACAGCCTGCTAACGGCACCTGTTCATGCCTCGGCCCCTTCGAACAACAGCGTCGTGCGAATCCAGGCAACAATGTCTTCCACGCCCGCCCCAGTTTTCAAGTTGGTGAAAAGAAACGGACGCGTGCCGCGCATGCGTCGTGCATCGCGATCCATGACGGAGAGGTCGGCGCCGACCATTGGCGCGAGATCGGTCTTGTTGATGACCAGCAGATCGGACCGTGTGATGCCCGGGCCGCCTTTCCGTGGGATCTTGTCGCCCGCGGCGACGTCGATGACGTAGATACAGGCATCGGCCAACTCGGGACTGAATGTGGCCGCGAGATTGTCACCGCCGGATTCGATGAAGATGATGTCGAGCGGGCCAAGCTTGTCCTCCATGCGTTGCACCGCGAGGAGATTGACGGTGGCATCTTCGCGGATGGCGGTGTGCGGACAGCCGCCGGTCTCGACGCCATCGATGCGTTCCGGACTGAGCGCGCCGGAACGCACCAGGAACTCGCAATCTTCCCGCGTGTAGATATCGTTGGTAACGACCGCGAGCCGGTACACATCGCGCATGCGTTTGCACAGGCGGTCGACGAGCGCGGTCTTTCCGGAGCCAACGGGTCCGCCAATACCGATCTTCAGTGACATGCTGCCTCCTGGTTCACGAAGTGCGGGATTCATTTGAGTGGCGCGAATAATCTCGTGCGGTCCGCCGCATGTCAGGTGGAGTAGGGTCACTTTGGTTGCACCTCTCCCTCCGCGAATCACGAGCGGAACAACCGACTGTACTGGCGCTCGTGGCGCATGCTGGCAATCTCGAGCCGGGGCGCAAAGCTGGCGACGTCCTCCGCGCCGAGGCCGAGCACGCGGTCCGCCCCAGCGACGACCGCAGGCTCCAGCGCCGCGATCAGTGCGGTGGCGGCGCGGTGGCCAAGCACGCCAAGACGCATGAGCGCGGCGGTCATTTGGGCAACGGTTTGATATCCCCAGGTCACGAGACTCTCGCGCTCGTCGGCGCCCAGGACAGCAGCGACGCTCTGGAAGACAATCGCATGATGCCCCGGGCTGGTGCCGGCCTCCACATCCGCCCGCAGCGCAGCCAGCGGCGGGTGTGAAAAGACAACGCTGGCCTCCGCGAGAAATGCCCGGCCGGTGCTCGTTGAGGCGTCGCGGAGCTCGCGCGGCAGCTTCATCGCGTGCAGGATACGATCGGCTGCGTGGACCAAGTCCAAATCACCGGTGACCATGGCGCGCTGCGCTTGCAGCCCCAGCAGTCCATCGCAGCGCAACAGGTGCATGCTCCAGATCTCTGCCACGATTCCACGCCAGGTCGCCACGTCGATGCCATCGTTGTGCTGGAGCAGCCCCTCAAGCCCGTAGGACTGGGCGAAGGCCCCGGACGGAAACAACGAGTCGGTGACTTGCAAAAGCGAATACCAGTGCATTTTCATCAAACTTCAATGGTGGTGGGTCGGGCGCTGCACCGAGAGGAATGGCTGCCGCACGCGTTGCGCAGCGATGCCGAGGCGCTCCCAGAGCTCGGCGAGCGTATGATCGTAGAGCACGGCCACACTGTCCGCACCGATGTCGATCGGGAAATGGCGATTGCCGATCTCATACGCGACGCGCAGCAGCGCACGCCTGTCGGCGGTCTGGATCAGCCACACGTCTTCGCTGGCGGCAACCACCTCCACATGAATGGCGTCGCCGATATACACGACCGTTCCCGGCATGAGCGGCGTGCCCGTCGGCAACTTGAAGCCGATCGCCCGTCCGGCCGCGGTGGTAACGCGCTGATGCGTCTTGGCGCGCTCTTCCCACGTCAGTACGAGCGGCTCCGGCAATGAGCCCGGCGGGGGAGCATCGGTTGGCAGGTGGTCGACGATGAGCATCGCAAAGCGCGGCGGTCACTCAGAAAAGGAAGTAGCGTTGCGCCAGCGGGAGCACCTTCGCCGGCTCGCACGTCAGCACTTCACCATCGGCGCGAACCACGTAGGTTTCCGGGTCGACCTCGATCTTCGGCAACGCGTCGTTCAGCACCATGTCACGCTTGCTCACGGTGCGGCAGCCCTGGACCGCACTGATCCGCCGGGTCAGCCCCAAACGGGCGGGCAGCCCGTTGGCGACCGCGGCTTGCGAGAGGAAGGTGAGACAGGTCGCCGCACGGGCGCGGCCGAAATCGCCGAACATCGGCCGCATCCAGACCGGCTGGGGCGTCGGGATCGAGGCGTTCGGGTCGCCCATCTGGGCCCATGAAATGAAGCCGCCCTTGAGAACCAGCTCGGGCTTGACGCCAAAGAAGGCCGGTGACCACAAGACCAGGTCGGCAAGCTTGCCCACTTCGATCGACCCCACACTGTGGGCGATGCCGTGCGTGATGGCCGGGTTGATCGTGTATTTCGCGACGTAGCGCCGAGCCCGCAGGTTGTCGTTGTCACCGCGCTCCCCGGCAAGCGGCCCACGCTGTTGGCGCATCTTGTGCGCCGTTTGCCAGGTGCGGATGATCACTTCACCGACGCGCCCCATCGCTTGCGAGTCGGAGGACAGCATGCTGAAAGCGCCGAGGTCGTGCAGGATATCCTCGGCGGCGATGGTTTCGGCGCGGATACGTGACTCCGCAAACGCCACGTCCTCCGGCACCTGGGGATCCAAGTGATGACAGACCATCAGCATGTCGAGGTGCTCGTCGATGGTGTTGACGGTGTAGGGCCGTGTCGGGTTGGTCGACGAGGGCAGGACGTTCGGCTCGCCGCACACCCGGATGATGTCCGGCGCGTGCCCGCCGCCGGCGCCTTCGGTATGATACGCGTGGATCGCACGCCCTTTGAAGGCGGCGATCGAGTCCTCGACAAAACCGGATTCGTTCAAGGTGTCGGTGTGCAGCGCGACTTGCACGTCATACTCGTCGGCAACGCCGAGGCAGCAATCGATGGTGGCCGGTGTGGTGCCCCAGTCTTCGTGCAGCTTCAGGCCGATGGCGCCGGCCTCGATCTGCTCGCGCAGCCCCTCGGGCTTGCCGGCGTTGCCCTTGCCGAGGAAGCCGAGATTTACCGGCAAGCCTTCAGCCGCCTCGAGCATGCGGGCCAGGTTCCACGGGCCGGGCGTACAGGTGGTCGCGTTGGTCCCGGTCGCCGGACCGGTGCCGCCGCCGAGCATCGTGGTGACCCCGGACGCGATGGCCTCGTAGCACTGTTGCGGCGCAATGAAATGAATGTGGGAGTCGATACCGCCGGCAGTGAGGATCTTGCCCTCACCGGCCAGGGCTTCGGTTGACGGCCCGATCACCATCCCAGGCGTCACCCCGTCCTGGATGAGCGGGTTGCCGGCTTTGCCAATGCCGCTGATGACCCCGTTCTTGATGGTCACGTCGGCTTTGATGATGCCCCAATGATCGAGGATGAGCGCGTTGGTAATCACCAGGTCGGCGCATTCCGCGCTGGGGAACGGGCTTTGGCCCATGCCGTCGCGGATCACCTTGCCGCCGCCGAATTTCACCTCCTCGCCGTACAGCGTGAGGTCGCGCTCGACCTCGATGATCAGCTCGGTGTCCGCGAGTCTGACACGATCGCCAACCGTCGGACCATACATGGAGGCATAGGTGCCACGCGAAATGGTGAGGCTCATGATTGCAACGCTCCGTTGACGAGGCCGTTCAGGCCCCACACCTCGCGCCGGCCGCCGAGCGCAACCAACGAGACCGTTCGTCGCTGTCCGGGTTCAAAACGCGTCGCGGTGCCGGCGGGAATGTTAAGCCGCATGCCGTAGGCGCGCTGGCGATCGAAGATGAGCGCACGGTTCACCTCGAAGAAGTGAAAATGTGATCCCACCTGAATCGGGCGGTCACCGGAATTGGCGACGGCGAGGTCCAGCGTTCTCCGTCCGACGTTGGCGGTGATCGGCTCGTCACGCAGGAAGTACTCGCCGGGAATCTTGGCAACTGCGGGCGCCGCCGGCTTCGGGCTGGCCTTACGCGCGGCGCGCCCCTTGGATGGTTTCTTGGCGATGGTCTTCTTCGGTTTCTTGGGTGTTCGCATCGTTCGGCTCACCGAATCGGGTTGTGCACGGTCACCAGCTTCGTGCCGTCAGGAAAGGTCGCCTCGACTTGGATTTCGTCGATCATTTCCGGCACACCTTCCATGACCTCGCTCCGTTTCAGGATGGTCGCGCCTTCAGCCATGAGCGTGGCAACCGGTTTACCGTCGCGCGCCCCTTCGAAAATTGCCGCCGTGATCAGCGCCACCGCCTCGGGATGATTCAGCTTGACGCCGCGCGCGCGTCGCTCACGTGCCAGCAAGGCGGCGACGTAGACCAGGAGCTTCTCTTGCTCGTGCGGTGTCAGCTTCATCCTCGTCCTCCCACGGGAAATCGATCGAGCACGCAGGTCCGGGCAAGCTGGAACGCGGTGCGGACGGCATCCAGCGAGGTGCCCACGACGCGACCGACGATTCCGGATGGCGCCAAACTCGCGCCGCCCCAGCCGTCGGTCGCCGCGCCGAGAATCTCGTCGATGTCGTCGGCCAGTGTCGCGTCCACCGGCGCCGTCGTAAGCAGGTAGAACGCTCCCCACAACGTCGCGTCGCCAAGCATGGCGGGGTTCTCGAGCTGCTGGCGAGCCGGCTCGAGATCGGCCCGGTCGCGCAGCAGCAGTGCATCGCCAGCGGCACACTGCACGTCGAGCGTCAGGCGTGTGAACGCAAAGCGTTCGCCGCGCGCCAGGCGGCCGGCGGTGACCAGCTCACCCAACAACATGCCGGCATCGGGTGCCAGCTCGACGCGCGTCGTTTGCGCATACGCACTGCCCGCGAAGGGAATGATCTCGTCAGGGAAATAGTCGAGCCAGGCACCCTCGCCGAGCACGAAGTGACAGAAGCTGCGGGCCGGGCCCGCGATGCTGCGATACACTTTGGTGGCGGCCTGCTGTCGGAGCATCACGCCCGCGTGCGCGTCGAGCTCGATGCGCGCATCGAGCTCGTCCCCGCCCAGTATTCCGCCCGAAGAGTTCACGATGGTCAGTAACGGGAAGTCTCGGTCGCGTGGGATGAGTGGGAGATAGTGATACGGCGCGTGGGCGTAACTTTCCGCCACGTGACTCTTGCCATCATGCACGCCAACGCGGACCCGCAATGCGCCATTCACGCCGCCCTCTTACACCGTCAGGTGACGGCGCACCACCTCCTCGGTGAGGTGCTCTACGGGCCCCGCGGCGACGATCGTGCCTTTTTCCATGATGGCGTAGGTATCGGCAAGGCTGCGCGCGAATTCCAGGTGTTGCTCGACCAACAAGATCGACACGCTGCCCTTGACGCTCCGAATCACGTTCTCGATCTCCAAAATGACCGACGGTTGGATGCCTTCAGTGGGTTCATCGAGCAGCAGCAGCTTCGGCCGCGTGACCAGCGCGCGGGCAATGGCAAGCTGCTGTTGCTGGCCGCCGCTCAGGTTTCCGCCCTTGCGGCCGAGCATGGTCTTCAACACCGGGAACAAGGTGAAGATCTCCTCCGGAATCGGCGCCTGGCCCTGACCGCGCGCGATCAGGCCGATACGCAGGTTCTCGAGCACCGAGAGGTCGGGAAAGATCTCGCGTCCTTGCGGCACGTAGCCAATGCCGAGTCGGGCGCGCTGATCGGTCGACAACGCATTGAGCGGCTGCTCCTCGAGCGTCACGCGGCCGGCGCGAAATGCCAGCAGGCCCATGATGCTCTTGAGAAGCGTCGTCTTGCCGACGCCGTTGCGCCCCATGAGACAGACGGCAGAGCCCGCTGGGACGGTGAGGCTGACATCGCGCAGCACCGATCCGTCACCATACGAGACGCTGATCTTCTCAATGTTGAGCATGCGCGCCCTTTTCCCGCCCGAGATAGATTTCGATGACACGCGGGTGCCGCTGCACCTCATCGACGGGGCCTTCGAAGAGCAGCGCGCCTTCGTGGAGCACGGTCACCGTCTTGGCGATCTGGCGCACGAAAGTCATGTCGTGCTCGATCACGAGGATGGCCTGATCCTGCGCGATCGACTTCAACAACTCTCCAGTCTTCTCGGACTCATCGTCGGTCATGCCGGCGACGGGTTCGTCGATCAGCAGCAGGTCGGGGTCCAGGACGATGACCATGCCGATCTCGAGCCACTGCTTCTCGCCGTGCGAGAGCGCACCGGCGCGCAGGCCGCTCTTGTTCTGGAGACCGATCAATTCGAGGATGCGGTGGATCTGCTCTCTCAGCGTGGGAGTGCGCTGTGCGAAGAGCGTCGAGAACACCGTCTTCTTCGCTTTGAACGACAGCTCCAAATTCTCGAAGACCGTATGATCGCGATAGATGGACGGCGTTTGAAACTTCCTGCCGACACCGAGATGGACGATTTGGTATTCGCGCAAGCCGCGCAGATCCTGGCCTTTGAAAAGCACGCGACCTTCGGTCGGCGTTACCTTGCCGCAGATCGCATCGAGCAGCGTCGTCTTACCGGCGCCGTTCGGGCCAATGACGACGCGCAGCTCGCCCCGTTCGATGGAGAAGTCGAGGCGATTGAGGGCGCGAAACCCGTCGAAGCTGACGCTCAAGTTCTCGGTTTGGAGGATGGCTTCGTGCATGCGCTTACTCGGTCTGCCCGCGGCGGCTTGAGCGCGCCAATCGTTCGCGGAGTTGCGCCGGCAGCCCAATCAGTCCACGCGGAATCAACATGACGACGGCCACGAACAGCAGGCCGAGGAAATACGGCCAATAGGCGGCGAAGTGCGTCGTGAAGTAGCTGTATCCCGCATTCACGATGAGCGCCCCCAGGACGGCGCCGACCAACGTGCCGCGCCCGCCGACCGCGATCCAGATGACCATGTCGATGGAGGCGGCGACGCTCATCTTGCCGGGCGTGATGATGCCGGTCTGCGGGACGTACAAGGCGCCGGCCACGCCCGCCAACGCCGCCGACAACGTGAACACGAAGAGCTTGAAGTTCGCCGGATTGTAGCCGGAGAAACGGACCCGGTTCTCATTGTCCCGAATCGCCGTGAGCACGCGGCCCAGCCGCGAGCGTGTGATCCACCGACACAAGAGGTAGGCGGCAACCAGGAAGAGCGCGGTCACGACGTACAGTCCACGTTGCACTCCCGGTTCCGACAAACGAAAGGTCGTGGCGTGGCCGAAAAAAGTGGGGACGATTTTCTTGAAGTTCGTCAGTCCATTCGTCCCGCCAAGATTCATCGAGTTGCGATTGAACAGCAGCCACGTCGAGTACGCCAGCGCTTGCGTCAACACGGCGAAGTAGACGCCGCGGACGCGGCTGCGAAAGGTCAGAAAGCCGAAGATGAAGGCAAACAGGGAGGGGACGATGACAATCAACGCCATGGTGAACCAGAAACTGTGGAACGGTTGCCAAAACAGCGGCAACTCCGTCACCCGGTTCCACACCATGAAATCGGGCAGGGTGCTCTCATACACCCCTTCAGCACCGGTCTGCAGACTCAGATACATGCCCATGCAGTACCCGCCGAAGCAGAAGAACAACGCCTGGCAGAGCGAAAGGATTCCCGTGTAGCCCCAAATCAAGTCGAGGCCGAGGGCGAGGAGCGCGTACGACAAATAGCGGCCCAGCAGGTTCAGCTCGACGTCGGAGATCCAGTACCAGGCGCCGACGTCTTCCGTCCCCGGCAGTGGCCGGCCGATGACATTGAGAAGCGGCAAGACCACGACCAGAACGAGCGCGGCGATGATCAACCCCACGCCGGCGGAGACGCGCCGGTAGGGGTCGCGGAGGGTGTGATCGGGCGACGCCACGGCAAGGACACGCGGCGCCTGCGGTGACACGTCTGATGGCGCCTGCGGTTCCACGTTCAGTACTCCACGGCCCGGCCCGTTGGCGGAAACAGACCCGATGGCCGGCGCTGAAGAAACAGGATGACGAACACCAGAATCAGCACCTTGCCCATCACGGCGCTGTCGGTCACCAGCTCCAAGAACGTATTCAACCAGCCAATGCCCAGGGCTGCAGCGACGGTGCCGACCAGTTTGCCGACGCCGCCGGTCACCACGACGATGAACGCATCGACGATGTAGTTCTGGCCAAGGTCGGGCTCGACATTGCCAATCAGTGTCAAGGCACACCCGGCCATACCGGCCAGCCCCGAACCGAGGGCAAAGGTAAACGCATCGACCCGATTCGTCGCGATGCCCATCGAGGCGCTCATCGCCCGGTTCTGCATCACCGCACGGATGCGGAGTCCAGCGGAGGAGCGCAGGAGCAGGAGATAGACGCCGGCCACACACAGCATGGTGAACGCAATGATGAAGAGTCGGTTGTACGGCAACTGGACCCCGGCGATGACTTCAATGCCACCGGAGAGCCAGCTTGGTGCGGCCACTGCGGTTAGATCGCCGAACCAGAAGCGCGCCGCTTGAATGAGAATCAAGCTGACGCCCCATGTTGCGAGCAGGGTCTCGAGCGGGCGCCCGTAGAGGAAGCGAATGACGCCACGCTCTAAGACGTAGCCGGCGGCCCCGGCCGCGACAAACGACAACGGAATGGCGGCAAGAAAGTAGAAGCCAAACGCCTGGGCCGGCACATGTGCGAGGAACCAGTTCTGGGTGATGAAGGTGGCGTAGGCGCCGATCATCATGAGCTCCCCGTGCGCCATGTTGATCACACCCATGACGCCGAACGTGATGGCCAGCCCCAGCGACATCAACACCAGAATGGATCCGAGACTAAGCCCGCTGAAGACCGCGTACAGCAGGCGATTCACCTTCTGCCACCAGCGAATATGATCGAGCGTGGGGAGGATAACGGCCTGCAGTTGCGGTGACGCGGTCTTCCGCAGCTCTTCCAAGCGCGGCACGGCGTCGGCGCTGCGCAACACGCCCAACCGGCTGATCGCTGCCAACTTGTCCTGATCCGACGGGGCGGAGAGCTTGAGCAGGTTGTACGCTTCGTCGATCACCGTGCGGGCTGCCGGATCGGGTTCGGCGGCCTGTGCCTTTGCGAGTGCTTCCAAGGCGATGATGTCGCCCTTGTCGGCAAGGTTCTTGGCGGCGGCGCGGCGCACGACGGGATCGCTGTCCAGGAGCTTGAAGCGCTCGAGTACCACTTGAATAGCCGTCCGCACGCGTCGATCGACACTGACCTCCTGCAGTTCCTCAGCCGGAGCACTGATCTCGGAACCGTCGGCCTGGTGCAGACGGGCTCCACCGTAGGCGTCTTGCAGGAGGTACTGCTCGTGATCATCCACCGTGGTCTTGTCCCGCGCGATGACCATCCGTCGCGTTCCGTTGGGTGGAGTCCAGACATACAAGCTCTCTTCGCGCAGCGCCTCGAGCGTGGGAATCACGTTGCGGTCGCCGCTCTCGCCGAGGGCAGCGACGGCAGCCCGCTGCGCCGTGCCGTCGTCGGTTGCCAACGCGTCGATCTGCTGCACGACGGCCGGCGGTGGTGCCGTTTGGGCACGCACCGCCGGCGTCACGAACAACAGGAAGACAGCGAGAGGAGACAGCTGCCGACTACTTCGCATTCTTCTCGTAGGTTCCTTTATGGTCAACCCAGTCGCAGCCCTTGTCGGGACTGGTGTATTCACTCCACGGCTCCGGCTTTACCAGACCCTTCGAGCGGTGGATAATTTTGAACTGCCCGTCTTTCTTGATCTCGCCGACCAGCACCGGGCGCCAGGTGTGGTGGTTGCGCTCGTCGATTTTGACGGTCCCGCTTGGCGCCGCGAATTCCATACCGTAGAGCGCCTTGCGCACGGCATCGACGTCGGTCGTCCCCGCCTTTTCGACCGCCTGCTTCCACAGATAGACGCCGAAATACGACGCTTCCATTGGATCATCGACTACGCGGTGCTCGGCATCCGGCAGGTTGTGCTTCTTGGCGTACTCCTTGAAGTGCGCGGCAAACGCCTTGTTCGCGGGGGTATCGACGGATTCATAGTAGTTCCAGGTGGCAAGATGCCCGACGAGTGCCGAGGTGTCCATGCCGCGCAACTCGTCTTCGGCGACACTGAACGCCATGATCGGCACGTCCGAGGCGGTGAGTCCCTGATTGGCGAACTCCTTGTAGAAGGGCACGTTGCTGTCACCGTTGATCGTGCTGATGACCGCCGTCTTGCCGCCCGCTGAAAATTCTTTGATCTTCTGCACGATCTGCTGGTAATCCTGATGATGGAACGGCGTGTACTCCTCACGAATGTTCTCTTCCGGAACGCCTTTGGCCTTCAGCATGGCGCGCAGGATCTTGTTCGTCGTGCGCGGGTAGACGTAGTCCGTGCCGAGCAGATAGAATTTCTTCACCCCGCCGCCCTCCTCGCTCATCAGGTATTCCACTGCGGGAATCGCCTGTTGGTTGGGCGCCGCACCGGTGTAGAACACGGCGTCCGAGCACTCTTCACCCTCGTACTGCACCGGGTAGAAGAGCAGACCGTTGTTCCCTTCGAATACCGGCAGCACCGACTTGCGGCTCACGGATGTCCAGCACCCGAAGACGATGGCGACCTTGTCTTGCAGCAGGAGCTGTTTCGCCTTCTCGGCGAACAGGTCCCAGTTAGAGGCTGGGTCGACGACCACAGGTTCGATCTTGTGGCAAGTTTTCTTGCCTTCCTTGGTGAAACATACGCCACCCTTGGCGTTGATCTCATCAATCGCCATCAAGTCCACGTCGCGCAGCGACACCTCGCTGATCGCCATCGTGCCCGAAAGCGAGTGGAGAATACCGACTTTGATGGGAGCCCCGTCATCGGCCATGCCGCGCGCCGCCATGCAGAGCACGACCGTCCCGATGACGGCTGTGGCCACCGTCCTTCGTACCGCACCAACCTGATAGATCTTCATCGCAAGCTTACTCCTTCCATGTTGTGCCCGGCGACGCTGCCGCATCGGCGGGCAAGTGGATTCCCGCTTCATCAGTACCCAAGCAGCCCCGGCCTATATCTGGAGCTGGAGTCCGACATTGACCGAGCTGACGTTGCTGCCGGCGGCATTCGGCGCGTAGTTGAGGCCCCGCGTGGCGAGGTCGCCGTACTGATAGAAGAGCGAGGCCTTCGCGTTGAATCCGGCGATGATGTAGTTGAGACCGAACTCGAACTCGTCGCGGTCGACGCTGTGAAAGGGGGTGACGGTTGTATAGCGCAGGTACGGCTGGAACGTGCCGGGTCCGGTCATGTCGGGAAGCAGATAAAGCGCCGTGCCGGTGAATGCGTAGCCGTTGAACATGCCGAAGTTGTCCGCGTCGTTGAACGCCGCGGGGTTGTAGTTGTCGTCGAAGTACTTGAACTCGGCCTCGGCATCGATCACGCCGGCGCCGCCCAGCGGTTTCTCGAACAGACCATCGACACTCATGGCGAGCAGGTCGCTGTTGTTTTGCGGCGAGCCGGCACCACTCTCCTGGTACTGCAAGGCGTAGCCCAGCGTCAGAATGTCCCCGGCTTTGCCGAAGTATTCACTGCTCGTGTAGTACGCCGGATTGTCCTCGATGCCGAGGAACTGAAACGCAATCCGGGTGGCGTACAGCGGATTTTCGTTCGCGTTCGCGTCGCCGCGCAAGCCGTTGAAGATGCCGAAAACGTACTTGAGTTTCCCGTCCACCGCGTTGCCCCAGACGTTGACGCCGTGGTCGCGGTTGTAGACGCCCGCGCCTCCGGTGCCGAAATGCGTGCTGAAGTCGGCGGAATAGAAGGGCGTCTTGAAGTTTTGATAGACGTTCCCGTAAAAGGGGCCGTCCATCTCGACCCGATCCGCGGGCACAAGGACGCGGCCCGCCCAGATGTTGAAGTACGGGCTCGGCTCGATTTTCATGATCGCGTCGAGCACGGCGAATTCCTGCAATGAGGCATTGCCGCAGAACACGCACTCGGTATTGAGCTCGGCCTTCAACCACGGGTAGATCTGCCCACTCAGATAGATACGGGCATTGTCGAGGTTGAAGTTCTTCGACCACTGGTTGTTGTGGGTGCCTGCCGCGTCTTCCTGCGCGCTGAAGCTGCCGCGCAAGCCGAGCCCAATGCTCACGGACTGATCGTCGCCAAATTTCAGCGTCGCGCCAGCATGGGCGCTCGCGGACCACAGTGTGCCAGCCAAGAGCACGCCGAGCGGCACCACTCGACGCGTCGCCCTCCCCATTTGCGCCAGGACCTCGCCCCGTCGCCACTCATTTCTCCCCATTCGTCCCTCCATTTTCCTCGGCTTGATGCGAGCCTGCTCACATCTGCCTCTGTTCGGTGCACGTGATGAACTCGAACCGGCGATAGCAAGCGAAGGTCCATGCCTTGGATCAACTTTGTTTAGGGCAGACTCGCGAGTAACAGGGAGTCAGTGCTCGGATTTTATGCGCGCTTAATAATAGTTGATGAAGTTCTCGGCGATCTGCTGATCGCGTCGAGGATCGAACCGTGCAGAACGATGCATCGTTGCGTGCATTCTGCACGGCGCTCAGCCAGGAGAATCGGAGTTCGGAGGCCGCCACGCACTCTTGATAAAGTGATTTTCCTCAGATCATGGACGCGGCGAGTGTTGACCGGCGCTGCCGCATGTGAACATTATGCCCCGACTTTAACAGGCCCACTGTACGCGCCATCTTGATGAGCCGACATTGGACGCAATCACAGCAGTTGTCGAATAATCGCGGCTATGAAGTATCGGAGCATATGTACGGACTGTCCGCCTTGGTCTTCCTGCTCTACCGTTCTCTGGTTGTTGCTCATCACCGCCGTCTGTGGGTGCGGCGCCATCTGGTACAAGGCCGGCAGTACCAACGGCGATTATCAAGCCGCGAATGATCGTTGCCAGAAGGAGGGCCACGCCGAAGGCCCGGGCTTCGCGCGCTGTATGGAGGAGCAAGGGTGGGCCACCAAACATTTCGGTTTGCCTGCCGCTCCGAGCGACGCGAAAAAGAGCGTCACCGCGGAGAGCCCGTCGCCTCCACCACAGACTGCACCCGCCACCGGGAATGTGAAGCGCAACGTCCCCGTCGAGAGTCCCCCAGCTGCGTCGCGGTCCACAGCCGAGGGTGACACGACGAAGAGCGCCGTCGCCGCGAGCCCGTCGACGCCCTCACAGCCCGCGCCCGCGGCGGGTGATACGCAGAGCAGCCCCACCGCCGCGAGTGTGTCAGCGACGTCGCAGAGTGCGCCCGCCGCTGTCGATGCGAAGAACAATGTCCCTGCGGCGAGCCCACCAGCGCTCTCGGCGCCTGCGCCAGCTGCCGGTGACGGCGCTGCATCGCCGGAGGTCAGTGACGCTCCGGCTGCCGAGCAGCCGATGGTTGTCAAGAATTGGTTCAAGCTTGGTGGAACGGCCGATGATCTCGCCGCGGCGCAGGCACGTTGCGCGACCAAGCTCAACATCGCGGAGCGCCCGGCCTCCGCATCTCAGGCGGTCTCCAGCGAGATGATCGACTGCCTCCGCAATGAAGGGTGGCATCCGTTTTAGGACCTGCGGTCGGCCCTTTTCTTTGGTCCGCTTCCCGGTTGGGTCGCTGCTCGCTTCCAAGCCCGACAGGCAGCTAGTCAAGTCCGTCTGGGCGCGTCCACCTGCACCGCCCCCCGGCTTGTGAACGACGGGGAGGTCGGATAGGTAGACTCTACGCGCCTGCGACCGAAACCTGTGCTCTTGGCGAACTGTTGGTGAGGGGCACGGCATAGCGACCCAACGGGGAGCGGGCCATAGATAAGGACGCCGGCCGCAGGCCCGGGGAGAGAACCGCATGAATCACGACGCCATTCGAGACAAGGTTGCCATCGTCGGCATGGGCTGTTGCAAGTTCGGCGAGAACTGGGACAAGTCGCCGGAGGACATGATCGTCGAGGCGGCCTTCGAGGCCTACGAGGACGCCAAGATCGAAAACCCGCAGCAGCAGATTGAAGCGGTCTTCTGTGGCTCCGTCTATCCGTCGAAGGGGACGGCCGAGGTCGCCGACGCGCTGAAGCTGTTCGGGCGTCCGGTGAGTATGACGCAGAACTACTGCGCCACCGGCACCGACGCGTTCCGGTACGGGGTCTTCTCCATCGCTTGCGGCTTGTACGATACGGTCATGGTCGTTGGCTTCGACAAGCCGAAGGACCGTGGCGTCTCCGGCCCCAGCGCCGTGACCACCGGCGTGCGCGGGCTGCCGATGACCCCGGCGGGTTGGTTCTCGCTGTGCGCCGCCAAGTACTTCGAGACCTACGGCGCCGGGCGCGAGGATCTCGCCAAGATCGCCGTGAAGAATCACCACAACGGCACCCTTGCACCCAAGTCGATGATCAAGAAGGAAATCACCGTCGACGACGTGCTGAAGGCGCCGCTCATCTCGTGGCCGTTCGGGTTGTACGACTGCTGCGCACAGTCGGACGGCGCCGCTGTCGCGATTCTTTCCAAGCGCGAGTTGGCGAAGAGCTTCCGTGACGACTACGTGTTGGTGAAGGCGGTGGCAATCGCGCTTGCTGAAAACCCGCAGAGCGATCCGAGCTTCGACTTCCTGCGCTGGAAGGCGAACGTCCATGCCGCGCAACAAACCTACAAGCAAGCCGGCATCAGCAACCCGTTCAAGGAGATCGATGTTGCGCAAGTGCACGACTGCTTTACGATGACCGAGCTGCTGACCTACGAAGACCTCGGGTTCTGCGAAAAGGGTTCCGCCAAAGATCACATCGCCAGCGGCACCTTCGCGCTCGGCGGCGAGCTGCCGGTCAACACCGATGGCGGCTTGAAGACCTTCGGCCATCCAACCGGCGCCACCGGTGTGCGCATGCTCTACGAGAACTACAAGCAGCTACAAGGCAAGGCGGGCCAACGGCAGGTGAAGAACGCGACCCTGGCGCTCACCCACAATCTGGGCGGCGCACCGCAGACGTGCGGGATGACGATCATCGGATTGCCCTAGGCCCTGCGGACCTGCGGTCGGCGTCTTTTCTATGGGCCGCTCCCCCTTCGGGGAGCCTCAGGACAGGATTGGTCGCTAGATACTGCCAAGACCGACAGGCTGCTGGGGCCTGCGTCGGCGCAGCTTGGTTTCGCTAGGAGAATGAAAAACAGGAAATCAGCAACAGGAAACGAAAATAGGCAAACGGGGCTGATGGTCCGTTGACCAATTTTGATTTCCGGTTTCGTGTTTCCGGTTTTCCATTCTCTTGTTCCGAGAAAGTCCGACAGGCTGCTAGGAGGTACATTCTATGAGCACCCCAGTCAGCCGCAAGCAGTTCGATCAGGTCCTCGCTGATCTACGGTCGCAGGTCTCCGACCCGAGCGCCGGCCTTTTCGGCCCGGGCTCGGTGACGTGGAAGGTGCAGCGGCATAACGTCCTCGGTCTCGGCGGCGGGCGGGCCTTGCTGCTGCAGACGGCGCATCCGTGGGTCGCCCACGCCGTCGAGCAACACTCGCGCTTTCGCGAGGACCCACACGGCCGCGGCGAGCGCACGTTCAAAGCGGTTGGGGCGATGGTCTTCGGAGACCTCGAGATGGCTTTTCGCGCCGCGCGCCGCGTGCATGCGGTGCACGGCCGCGTGAAGGGCGCGATGTCCACCCGGGTCGGCGCTTTCGAGCACGGCACGCGGTACGATGCCAACCAGGTGGAAGGGCTGGTGTGGGTGTTTGCCACTCTGTGGGAAACGTCGGCGCTGGTCTATGAACTGGTCGTTGCGCCCCTCGGCGACGAAGAAAAGGAACAGTACTACGCCGAGGGCAAACGCTTCGCCGCCTGCTTCGGAATCCCCGCCGAGGCGCTGCCCGCGGATTGGTCCGACTTCCTGGCCTACAACGAGCGCATGTGGGGCTCTCTTGAGCTCGAGGTCGATTCAGTGTCCCTCGAAATCGCGCGCTACGTCCTGCAGCCGCCGCAGCCGGCGCTTGCGCCGGTCATGGAGTGGTTCAAGATCATCACTGCCGGGCTGCTGCCCAGTCGCATCCGGCACCAGTACCAGTTTCCCTTCGGCGTCTTCGAGCGCGCCCTGTACGACGCTTCGCTTCGCGCAATCCGACTGGGATATCCACTCCTTCCCGGGTACGTGAAGTACGCTCCGAACTACTTTCATGCCCGTTCGCGGGCCAGCGGCAAGGGCATCTATGATCCGACCGCCCTACGCATCGAGCAAGCGATCTTTGGAAAGCCCCGCGCCAGCGCCGCGGCGTGACGAGAGCGCAACCTTGGTGGCGAGTAGGCAATCGTCAAGCGCCTAGCCCAGATTTCTCACCACGGAGGCACAGAGACACGGAGAAAGCCAAGAGGACGACTGAGACAGCAGCTTTTCTGCCGCTCTGCCTTGCCTTCATTCTGTTGTCGCCGGCAACTGGACAGGCTTGGAAATTTTCTTCTTCTCCGTGCCTTCGTGTTTCCGTGGTGATCCTTTGGTGGGAAATGCAGACTAGCTACAGCCTTGTGCAAAACAGGGCACGAGGAGCGCGTCAACTCACCCCGCGGCCGCGAACGACTGACAAGACGTAGCGTTTTGTCCCTCCCGGCGGGGATTTCCTTGATCCGGAGACCTAATCAGCATATACAGCTTAGGCATGCGCCCCTGAGCCCGACGCGGCGTGAACCGGGACACCGCCGCGCCGCTGTCGCAGTCATCGCGCCGCGTCCCCCGATGTCTCGTTCAGCGAAAGCGACACCGCGCCGCTGGCTCGCACCCGTGGTAGGCGCGGCGCTCGGACCGCCGAGGCGAGGAGTTGTGCACCGGCTGTCTCGGCCTGCGCATTCGGGGACCGTGGGAATCGGAGGTGACGTTGATACGATCTGGGCCTCTCTGGGAGCCCTATGGGAAAGATCTTAGCGTCCAGCAGCTGTGTTTTGCACAAGGCTGTAGCTAGGCGGCGGCGAGGCTGTCGAAATTTGCCAGGCGGTTCAGCTTTTCGGCATCGGTAATCACTAGCTCGCGGTGCCCCGTCGTAATCGCCTTCTTTGCCTTCAGTCGGCTGAGTAGCCGGATGACCGTCTCTGGTGATACGCCGATCATCTCGGCCAGCTCGCGGCGCGAGTAGTTGAGCTTCAGCCGTGTGTTGCCATTGGTTCCCGACTCGCCGGCGGCGTTCGCAAGCTGTATCAGCAGCTCCGCCAAACGGTTCTCGGCGCGCTTCAGCGCCAGCGCCCGTACCCGTTTGCGCGCCGTGCTCAGCGCCTTGCTGAACGCCTCGATCAGGCGCACGCCGGTCATCGGATGTTGTTGAATGAACGTCATCAGACGTTCGCGCGGCAGATAGCACAGCTGCGAGTCGGCGATTGCCTCGGCCGACACCGAGTAGGATTCGGTCGGGTCGAGCGGCAGCTCGCCCAGCACGTCGCCCGGCACCGCGATGTCCAGAATATGGTCGTGCCCGAAGCGATCCGACTGGTAGAGCTTCACGGCACCGTGACAGAGGATATAGAGGCCGTTGGCCGGGTTGCCCTCGTGGAAGATGATCTGCCGATGCTTGTAGATCGCCGATGTCCCGCACGCCCGGAAGGTATCCAGCTCGGAAAGCGGGAGATCCCGGATGATGTCTTTGGTGGTGCGGATGGCGCAGTGCTCGCAGTCGATGCGTCTCATCTATCTTCTCCTTCGCCGAATTTCGCGGACTACCAGGTCCCACAGGCTGCTGGCCGACAGAGCACCATCAAGAATGGCGCCAGATGCATGGCCGTCTGCTGACATAGATCATGGGCTCAACCGATCTCCAATCGCGCAAAGGACGCGGGCGATATTCGCGCTTTTGCGAAGCCGGACAAGGCATGATCCGGCGATAGTCCGCTTGCAGCAACGTGCGCCATCGGGCATGGTGCGCGAGTCTTACTCTCAACGCCATTCCCAAAGGAGAATATCAATGAGCAGAAAAGTCTTCGTCATTGGCGTCGGCATGACCAAGTTCGAGAAGCCCGGCTCGCGCAACTGGGACTACCCGGACATGGCCAAGGAAGCGGGCGAGAAGGCCCTGGCTGATGCGGGTATTCCGTACAGCGAGATCGAGCAGGTCGCCGTCGGCTATTGCTATGGCGACTCGACGTGCGGGCAGCGCGCCGTGTACCAGCTGGGCCTGACCGGCGTGCCGATCTACAACGTCAACAACAACTGCGCCACCGGCTCCACCGCGCTCTTCATGGTGAAGCAGTTCGTTGAATCCGGTCTCGCCGACTGCGCCATGGCGCTCGGTTTCGAGAAGATGGAGAAGGGCTCGCTGGGCGTGAAGTTCAACGACCGCACCAATCCGATGGACAAGCAGTTCGAGCTGATGGTGTCGCTGCGCGGCTTCGCTGCCGCACCACCCGCGTCGCAGTTTTTCGGCAACGCCGGCCGTGAGCACATGGACCGCTACGGCACCAAGCCCGAGCATTTCGCCAAGATCGGCTGGAAGAACCACAAGCATTCCGTGAACAACCCCTACTCGCAGTTCCAGACCGAGTACTCACTCGACGACATCAAGAACGCGCCCATGGTCTATGATCCGCTGACCAAGCTGCAGTGCTGCCCCACCTCCGACGGGTCCGGCGCGGCGATTCTCGCTTCCGAGGATTTCGTGAAGCGTCACAAGCTGCAGGACCAGGCGGTGGAGATCCTCAGCATGGCAATGGCCACCGATCTGCCGAGCACCTTCGACGAGAAGAGCTGCATCAAGCTGATCGGCTACGACATGGCGCAAAAGGCGGCCCGGCAGGTCTACAAGCAAAGCGGCCTCGGGCCCGAGAATGTCGACGTCGTCGAGTTGCACGACTGCTTCAGCTGCAACGAGTTGGTTACCTATGAAGCTCTTGGCCTCTGTCCGGAAGGCAAGGCCGGCGAGTTCATCGACTCGGGCGCCAATACCTACGGCGGCAAGGTGGTGGTGAACCCCTCAGGCGGCTTGATCTCGAAAGGCCACCCGCTCGGCGCCACCGGCCTGGCGCAATGTTCGGAGCTCACCTGGCAGATCCGCGGCAAGGCCGACAAGCGGCAAGTGCCGGGCGCCAAGGTTGCGCTGCAACACAACCTCGGTCTCGGCGGCGCTGCCGTGGTCGCGATGTACCGCAAGGCCTCGATCGCCGCATAGGCCTGCAGCCGGCGTCCCTTCTATGGGCCGCCCCCCCTTCGGGAAGCCTCGGGACAGGTTTGGGTCGCTGCGGGGTTCCAGGTCCGATCGTCTGCTGGTCACGAGGGGCACGGTCATGCCGTGCCCCTCGTCTGTTTCTAGACGATGTACAAGTCCTCGGCGGCGCGCAGCAAGTCGTCGCGAAAGCTCGGGTGCGCCAGCCCGATAATCGCCAGCGCGCGCTCGCGGGTCGATTTGCCCTTCAGGTTGGCGCAGCCGTACTCGGTGACGAGATAGTGCGTGTCGTTGCGCGGCGTGGTCACCATGGCGTTTTCACTCAGGCGCGGAACGACGCGCGAGACGGTGCCCTTCCGCGCCGTTGAGTGAAACGCGAGGATGGACTTGCCGCCTTTGGCATCGTAGGCGCCGCGCACGAAATCGAGTTGCCCGCCGGAACCGCTGAACTGATGGCCGGCGAGCACCTCGGCGTTGCACTGGCCTTGCAGGTCGACTTCGATCACCGAGTTGACCGACACCAGGTTTTCGTTTTGCGCGATGACCGTCGGATGGTTGGTGTGCGACACCGGATGGCTCTCGAAGGCCAGGTTGTCGTGGAGGAAATCGAGCATCTGCGCATTGCCGGCGGCGATGGTGAACACGTGCTTGCCGCGATGCAGCGTCTTCTTCGTTCCAGTGACGACGCCGCGTTTCACCAGATCGACCAGGCCCTGGCACATGTACTCGGTGTGGATGCCCAGATCCTTGCGGTCCGCAAGAAAGTCGCACACAGCGCTGGGCAATGAGCCGACGCCGAGTTGGAGCGTGGCCCCGTCGGGCACCATGTCGGCGATGCGGCGCGCCAGCGGTTCATCGTCGGCCTCCGGCGCCCACAGTGCGACGTCGGGGAGTGGCGTATGGTTCTCGACGACGGCGGCCACTTCGGAGATGTGGATGCGCGAGTCGCCATGCACGCGCGGCATGTACTCGTTGACTTCGACGATGAGGCGCTTGGCGCAGCGCGCTGCGGTCGAGATGAAGTCGTTGTTGGTGCCGAAGCTGAAGAAGCCGGCGCGATCTATCGGAGAGACCGTGGTGGCGCACACCCCAACGTCCATGTGCTCCGCGATCAGCCGCGGCAGTTGATAGAAATGGTTGGGCAGATAGTAGTTGAGCCCGACGCGGACGAGCCCGCGGTCGGCGGCTCCGACGAATTGAGAGATGCGTTCGACACAGTCCGTGAGGTCGAGCGCCAAAACCGAATCCATCGAGGTCGACGCCGGCGGCCCGCTGAAAATGCGCAGCTTCTTGAGGCTGCCGTCGCGCAAGCGATTGGCAAAGGCCCACAGCACCGCCGGTGGCTCCGCGAGCACCGCTCCATAGGTAAACAAGCTGCCGTCCTCGACCGGGGCCACCGCCTCGTCTGCCGTGGTCAGCTTCTCGCGGTACAGGGACTCAAAGGTGCCAGCAGAGAACATGCGACTCTCCTATTTTCCGATCGCGTCAGGTTGAACCCAACGCTCCGGGCTGCGACCCATTCCCGTTTGCGCCTTCGACCGGCTGCAGCCGCACCGGCACGCCATTGAGGATCGACTGACCGACGACACTCTCGACGCGCTGGTCGTCACTGAAGTCATTGGCCGAGATTCCGGCATGCGCCGCCGCAACAGACTGTCCGCCGGCACACGTCGCATGGCCCCAGCCGTGTGGCAGGCTGACGACTCCCGGCATGACCTCATCGGTGACCCGCACCGGCACGATGCCGGAATGGATGCGACTTTCCAGCCTGGCCGGATCACTGTCACGCAGACCGACCCGCTGTGCATCGTCCGGATGTACATACAACACGCAGCGCGCCCTCCCGGACACCAGCGCCGGGACGTTGTGCATCCACGAATTGTTGGTACGCAGCTCGCGCCGGCCGATGAGCAGTAGATCCAGGGGGTTCGGGGTTACGGGGTTCGGGGTTAGGGTCGATGTCAGCTCTTCAAGGGCGCGCAGCAGTGGCTCGGCGGCCAGATGGATCTTGCCGTCGTGGTGCTGCAGACGATGCTTGAACCCGGGTCGAGCCGGACCGAGGTCGACGCCGTACGGCGATGCCTTCACCTTGGCTAGATTGATGCCGCGCCGCCACGGTAGATAGCGGTCGCCGTGCGGGCCGATGCGCAACAGCATGTCGAGCGTTTGCCGCGGATCGTAGTGCCACCCGAAGCGGCTGGCGATGCGCAGACCGCGATCGATCCATTTCATCCCCGTGGGACCACCGCCGAGCTCTTCCGACAAACGCAGCAGGATCTCCCAGTCCGCCAACTCGCCGGCGTCGCGTTGCACCACCGGTGGGCACCAGCGTACCGTGTTGCGTAGTGACACGCCGGGCGTCACTGGCTCCGAGTGGTCATCCGCAAGCGACCAGCAGGGTGGCAGGATGACGTCGGCATGCCGCGTCGTCTCGTTGATGTACAGATCGACCGCGACCATGAACTCGAGCCGGTCCATCGCGGCGTCGAGCCGCCGGCCATTGGGCGTCGATAAAACCGGATTGCCGGCGACCGTCACCATGGCGCGCACCTGGCCGGCGCCGGGCGTCTCGATCTCCTCGGCGAGGGTCGATGCGGGGAGGTCGCAGCCGGTTTCCGGCAAGCCGCGCACGCGGCTGCGCCAGCGCGCGTGGCCGTTCATGCCGCCGAACTTCACGAACTGCGATCCATCGAGCGCCGGCTCGGCGAACATGGCGCCGCCTTCCACGCCGAGTCGGCCGGTGGCGATGTTGAGCAGGTCATTGGCCCAGGTCGCGAGCGTCCCGTACGCGTTGTTGCACGTGCCGACACGGGTGTAGACCACTCCTCGGGCCGCGTCGGCGAACTCGCGCGCCAGTCGCCGCGTGACGGCCGGATCGATACCGGTGAGCGCCGCGCTGGCTTCGGGCGAAAACGGCTGCAGCCGGCGTTCGACGTCGTCCCATCCCCGCGTGATCCGGCGCAACGCGGCACGATCGATGCGCTGCGCTTCCAGCAGCGTGTGGACCATCGCCAGAAGGAACGCGGCATCGCCGCCGGGTTTGATGAAGATATGCTCGTCGGCGAGCTTCGCGGTTTCACTGAAACGCGGGTCGACCGTAACCACCTTGCCGCCGCGCTGTTGGATGGCGCGCAAGCGCGCCCGCGCGTCGGGCGTGACCATCAAGCTCCCCTGCGAAATGGCCGGGTTGGCACCCACGCACACGAAGTAGTCGGTACGATCAATGTCGGGGACCGGCGTCAGCAGCGTGTTGCCGTACAAGTAGTAGGACGCCGCGAACCGTGGTGACGTGTCTTGCGAGCCGGCGCCGGTGCGATTGCGGCTGCCGAGGGTGTTCAGGAACGCGCCGAGCATGATGACGCCGCTGTAGTTGTGCACCAGCGGGTTCCCAAAGTAGACGGCCACCGCGTCGGCACCGTGGCGGGCGCGGATCTCGCGCAGGCGCGAACCAGCGAGCCGAAATGCTTCATCCCATGAGATCTCGTAGAACGACCCATCGCTGCCGCGGCGCACCGGCCGGCGCAACCGGTCGGCATCATGGTGAATATCGGCAATCGCCATGCCCTTGGGGCACACGTAGCCGTGCGACTGCGGATCGTCGTCGTCCGGCCGCACCGTGACCACACGGTTGTCTTCCACCTCGAACTTGAGGCCGCAGCCCGCCTCGCAGAGATTGCAGCTGCGTAGCACTGTGGTTGCCATGCCGAGAGTCCCTCCGCAGGCGCCATCATCCACCACTGACCCTGCAGAGCGCAAGCCGGGTGCCGCCAACGACGCTGCGGCCGGCTGCAATTGACAGGCACCTCTCGTGTGAGGCGATCGAGGTTTGGTTCCGGAAGCGGCCTGAACGGCCGGCAGCGCGCGCTGAGCTTCGCAGCACTGAGAATGCGACGGCAACGGCTACGGCGAACGTCTCACACATGCCGGCGCCGACCGTAGGCGAAGTCCTTGCATCATCGTCTGGCAGTATGAGCGACCACACGATGTTGTCGCCTGAGCGGTTCGGCGCACTCCTGCTGGCGTTGCGAGAAGAGGGCTACCAGCTCGTCGGCCCCACGGTCAGGGACGGTGCCATCGTCTGCGCGGAGATCGAGGGCATGGCGGACCTTCCCGTCGGCTGGACAGAGACTCAGGACGCTGGGACCTACCGGTTGCACAAGCGCGCCTGTGCCGCGCTGTTTGGCTACGCGCTTGGTCCACAATCCTGGAAGCAGTTTCTTTTCGTCCCGCGGCTGCGCCTGTGGCAGGCCGAGCAGCACGGAATGAGCTTCAGCGTGGACGCTACGGCCGATCCCCCACCGCGTCTCGCGTTCATCGGCGCGCGCAGCTGTGATCTGCATGCGATCGCCATCCAGGACCGAACCTTTCTCCACGGCACCTTCGTCGATCCCGACTACGCGGCCCGCCGCGCCGCTGTGTTCATCCTGGCCGTCAACTGCACGCAGCCAGGCGGCACGTGCTTTTGCGTCTCAATGGGCACCGGGCCGCGGGTGACCGCAGGCGCCGATCTCACAGTCACCGAGCTCCTCAACGGCATGCACCGATTTGTGGTCGAGATCGGAAGCGAACGCGGCGCCGGGGTGCTGGCACGCCTCGCCGCCGCGGCGGCGCCGCCGGACGATGCGGCGGCAGCCGCAGCGGTCGTTGATCACGCCACGCGTTCGATGGGCCGCCGGTTGGACACCACCGGCATTCAACAACTCCTCTCTACAAATTACGAGCACTCGCGCTGGGACGAGGTCGCCACGCGCTGTCTGTTGTGTGCCAATTGCACGCTGGTCTGCCCGACGTGCTTCTGCTCGACGCTGACGGATGTCACCGATCTCACCGGCGCGCATGCGGAACGCTGGCGACGCTGGGACTCGTGCTTCAACCTCGATTTTTCCTACATACACGGCGGCAGTGTACGGGCGACGCCACGCGCGCGCTACCGCCAATGGCTGACGCACAAGCTGGCCACGTGGATCGATCAATTCGGCACATCCGGCTGCGTCGGCTGCGGCCGCTGTATCACCTGGTGCCCGGTGGGGATCGACCTCACCGAGGAAGTCGCCGCACTCCGTGCCGCTGTCGAGGGCGGAAACTCACCGCCCTCGAGTGACGTGTGCGAGGGCAGCCCATAGCGACCAGCCCTGTCCTGAGGCACCCCGAAGGGGGGAGCGGTCCGTAGAAAGGACGCCGGGCGCAGCCCGGGCCGTTTTGAGGAGGAGCAGCATGGAAACCCTTGAACGCATTCTATCGGCCCATCAGTTCTTTCAAGGTCTCGAGCCGCGCCACCTGGCGTTGCTTGTCGGCTGTGCCACCAACGTCCGCTTCGCCGCCGATGAGTTCATGTTGCGTACCGGCGCCGAGGCCAATCAGTTTTTTCTCATTCGCGAGGGCAAGGTCGCCTTGGAGATCAACGCGCCGGGCCGCGTGCCGATCATCGTGCAGACGCTTCACGAGAATGAGATCCTGGGGTGGTCCTGGCTGATTCCCCCATACCACTGGCACTTCGATGCCCGCGCGGTGAAACCGACGCGGGCGGTTGCCCTCGACGGCAAGTGCATGCGAACCAAATGCGAGGCCGACCATGACCTTGGCTACGAGCTGTTGAAACGGTTCGCCCACATCATCGAAGAGCGCCTCCAGCAAACGCGCCTGCAGCTGCTGGACGTGTACGGTACGCCCACCCGATGAACGCCGCGGCGGCAAATTGCCTGGCGCCACGGCCCTGCCGGATCCGGCGGGTGCTGCGAGAAAGCCACGACACCTTCACGCTGGAGCTGCACGCCGGCGACGGCATCGACGGGTTTGCGTTCAAGCCCGGGCAATTCAACATGCTCTACGTCTTCGGTGTTGGCGAGGTGCCGATTTCCGTCAGTAGCGACCCGACGCGGCCGGATCTGCTCCTGCACACGACGCGTGCAGTCGGCGTGGTCACGCAGGCCATGCGCCGCTTGCGCAGAGGGGCGTCCATCGGGGTGCGCGGGCCTTTTGGAACGCCCTGGCCAATCGAGCACGCCACTGGCAGAGACGTCGTACTGATCGCCGGCGGCATCGGCCTGGCGCCGCTGCGCCCGGTGCTCTACGAGATCGCCGCGCATCGTAAGGACTTCGGGACCGTCGCTCTGCTGTACGGCGCCCGCAGTCCGGAAGACATGCTCTTCCGTCGTGAGCTGCAACGCTGGGGCACGGCGGACGCGATCGATGTCTTCGCAACGGTCGATCGGGCGATGGGCCCCTGGCCCGGCCATGTCGGCGTGGTTACCGGGCTGATTCCCCGTGCCTCGTTCGATCCCATGAACACGGTGGCGATGATCTGCGGTCCGGAAGTGATGATGCGCTTCAGTGCCGCTGGCTTGCGCCAGCGCGGCATGCCGCTGGACGCCATCTATCTCTCGATGGAACGGAACATGAAGTGTGCCGTGGGTTTCTGCGGTCACTGTCAGTTCGGCCCCTCGTTCGTCTGCAAAGACGGGCCGGTGTTCGCCTACGAGCACATCAAGCGACTTCTGGAGCTGCGAGAGATCTGATGGCCCGCCCACGCAAACCCAAGCTTGCGGTTTGGAAATTCGCCTCCTGTGACGGCTGTCAGCTGAGCTTGCTCGACTGTGAGGACGAGCTCCTTGCAGTCGCCGATGCCGTGGAGATCGCCAACTTCGTCGAAGCGTCGCGCACTGTAATCAAAGGCCCGTACGATCTGTCGTTGGTCGAGGGGTCGATCACGACGGCGCACGACGCCGAGCGCATCCACGAAATTCGGGCCGTTTCCAAGCGGCTGGTGACCATCGGCGCCTGCGCCACTGCCGGCGGCATTCAAGCGCTGCGCAACTTCAAGGACGTGCGCGAACTCGTCGCCATCGTCTACGCCACACCGGCATACATCTCGACCCTCGACCGCTCCTCGCCGATCAGCGCGCACGTCCTTGTCGATTTCGAGTTGCGCGGCTGTCCCATCGACAAGCATCAGCTCGTGGAAGTGATCAGCGCCTTTCTGCACGGCCGCCAGCCGAACACGCCCGCCCACAGTGTCTGCGTCGAATGCAAGCTGCGCGGTGCGGTGTGTGTGATGGTGGCGCACGGAACGCCGTGCCTGGGACCGGTGACGCACGCCGGCTGCGGCGCGATTTGTCCGGCCTACCAGCGCGGCTGCTACGGGTGCTTCGGGCCGCAGGTGACCGCGAACACGCCGTCACTGAGTCAGTGGTGGAGCCGCCTGGGCGCGAAGGAGATCGATCTCGTGCGCGCCTTTCGCAGCTTCAATGCCGGGGCGGCGCCGTTTCGGCACGAGGCCAAGGCCCATGAAGCGAAAACGCACACGGGCAAGATCCACGAGAGCAAGGAGCCCAGCGCTCCATGACCGCGAAGACCCGCAACATCCGTGTCGACTACCTGGCGCGCGTCGAAGGTGAGGGCGCGCTGCATGTCAAGATCCGCGGCGACAAGGTCACCGACGTGCAGCTGCGGATCTTCGAGCCGCCGCGCTTCTTCGAGGCCTTGCTGCGTGGCCGCGCCTTCACCGAGGCCCCGGACATCACGGCGCGCATCTGCGGCATTTGCCCGATCGCCTACCAGATGAGCGCCGTGCACGCGATGGAGGATGCGTTGAGCGTCCGCGTCGACGGCCAGCTGCGCGCCTTGCGCCGGCTGCTCTATTGCGGCGAGTGGATCGAAAGTCATGCGTTGCACGTCTACATGTTGCACGCCCCCGACTTTCTCGGCTACCCCGACGCCATTCGCATGGCCAAGGATCATCGCGAGGCGGTGCAGCGCGGCCTGCAGCTCAAGAAGGCGGGGAACGACGTCGTCACCCTGCTCGGCGGGCGCGAGATCCACCCCATCAGCGTGCGCGTCGGCGGTTTCTACCGCGTGCCCACCTGCGCAGAGCTCCGGCCGTTGGCCGAGCGGCTGCAGTGGGCGCGTGACGCGGCGTTGGAGACGGTGCGTTGGGTGGGCGGTTTCTCGTTCCCCGATTTCGAATACGATTACGAGTTTGTGGCGTTGTGCCATCCCGACGAGTATCCGTTCAATGAAGGCCGGATCCGCTCCTCACACGGCCTCGATACGACCGCCCGCGAGTACGACACCCATTTCATTGAGCACCACGTCCAGCACTCCAATGCGCTGCACTCGACCATCAGAGGCGGCGGGGCATATTGCGTTGGACCGCTGGCGCGCTATGCGCTGAACTTCGAGCGCTTGTCACCGCTCGCCAAAGACGCGGCGCGCGCGGCGGGTCTCGCCGCCAGTTGCCGCAACCCCTTCAAGAGTATCATCGTCCGCGCCGTCGAGATGCTGTGGGCGTGCGACGAAGCGCTGCGCATCATCGGCGCCTACGAACCACCGCAGCTCGCGTGTGTCGAAGTCCAGCCGCGCGCCGCCATCGGCTACGCGTGCACCGAAGCGCCGCGTGGCTTGCTGTATCACCGCTACCGCCTCGATGCCGACGGGACCATCGTGGACGCCAAGATCGTCCCGCCGACCTCGCAAAACCAAAAGATGATCGAAGACGATCTGACGCGCTTCGTTGCCGCGCGCCTCGATCTGGCGCACGAGCAACTGACGCTGCAGTGCGAACAGGCCATTCGCAATTACGACCCGTGTATTTCCTGCGCCACGCACTTCCTGACCTTGCGGGTCGATCGGCAGTGAGGCATGCCCGCACGGGTCATTGCGCTCGGACAAGCCGCGGCTGGTGACGATGGGGTGGCGTTCGCCGTCTTGGAGCGGCTGCGCGCACGCGGCGTTCCACCCGGCGTCGAGCTGCTGCGCGCCGCCGAAGACTTCGCGCTGGTGCCTTTGTTGGAGACGCCAGCGACCGTCGTCATCGTCGACGCCGTTCTCCAGAATCCGCCCGGTCGTGTGTTGGAGCTCACCCCGGAGGACTTAGCGAGTGCCGGGCACCGTGCGGTGTCGACCCACGGCGTCGGCATCTGCCAGGCCATCGAGCTGGCGCGCACCCTCACGCCGGCGCAGAGCGCCGCATCGATCCGCATCGTCGCCGTGACCATCAGCCGGCCGCGGCGCTACGTGCAGCGTCTATCGCCCGCGGTCGCGGCCGCCGTACCCGCAGCGGTCGAGCGTGTGTTGGCCTTGGTTGGGGGCTGAGGCGCTGTGTCAGCCCGTGCGGGAACAGTGTGCTTTCAAACCTCTGGCAGCCAGAGATGGCTGCCGCCACCAAATGCTTGAGAATGCCTCCGGTGGCTGCAGGCCTCTGTGCCTGCAGCAGTGCAGCCTTATGTCGCGCCGCATCCGGGGCCGGGAGGGTAAGACGATTTCGGGGGCACGCCCCGCATCTCCGCCGCGGTCGTCACGCGAGCGCGCGCAGCCGCTCGATCCATTGGATCCATTCGTCGATCCCCGCGCCGGTACGCGCCGACACCGCGATGAGTCGCGGCTCCGGCATGACGTGCGCCAGCGCACGCTCGACCGCGATACGGTCGAAGTCCGGCAGCGCCGGCAGCAGGTCGATCTTTGTCAGCAAGACCAGATCGGCCTTGCGAAACATGACCGGATACTTCAGCGGCTTGTCTTCGCCTTCGGTGATCGACAGCGCCACGACGTTCACCGCCTGGCCGAGGTCGTAGATCGCCGGGCAGACGAGGTTGCCGACGTTCTCGATGAAAAGGAACTGGGCGTCATGCGCGCCATCCTCGTGAAGCGCGTGATGCACCATCGCGGCATCGAGGTGGCAGGCGGAGCCGGTGGTGATCGCCGTGGACGGGATGCCTGCAGCGCGCAGCCGTGCGGCGTCGCGCTCCGTCGCCAGGTCACCGGTGATGGCGGCGAGGCGCCGCGTGCTCCCGACCGCGCGCGCCGTTGCTTCGAGGAGCGCCGTCTTCCCCGAGCCTGGTGAGCCCATCAGGTTGATCGAGACCATCCCATGGGCACGAAAATGCGCAAGGTTGTGCGCCGCGGTGCGCTCGTTGCCGCTCAGCAAGCGCTCGTGCACGTCCACGGGAACCAGCGTCGGGTCGCCGCATCCACAGACATCACACATCGTCTTGGACCTCCAGCTCGATGCGTTCGAGCGTCAGCGCGTCGCCGCTGGACAGCCGCGCCGGCAGACGGCACGTCGGACACGTGAGTGCGTCGCCCGTGGGAATGACGGCGCCACAAGTGTCGCAGCGCCAGCAGATTGCTTCGGTGGCGATCACCAGATCGGCCGTGGCGCATACGGTGCCCGGCCGGCAAACTTCGTAGGCGCTGACGAACAGCCGCGGCTCGACACCGGCAAGCGCACCGATGCGTACCGTGATGCGACGCACCGCCGTCGCGGCGCGGGAGCGGGCTTCCGCCTCGACCCGTTGGAGCAGTGAGCGAACGAGGGAGTATTCGTGCATGTGGCCCTCAACAAATTCGCGGGAGCTGTTCACCCGACAGCCGTTCGAGGCGGCGATGGCTGCCAAAGCGCGTGCGCAGCAATACACGTCCGGGGTCTGTACTCGTGACTTCACCGATGCGCTGCGCCTGCAGACCGGCGGGCAGCGCCCGGAGCGCCGCCAGCGCGCGTTCGGCCGCCGCCGCCGGGACAATCGCCATGAAGCGTCCTTCGCAGGCCACGTAGAGCGGGTCGAAACCCAGGAGCTCGCAGGCAGCGCGCACTTTCGCGCGGATCGGTACGGCGGCGTCGTTGATGCACATCCCGACCTGCGAGGCCGCCGCGATCTCGCAGAGCGCCGTGGCGAGCCCGCCACGGGTCGGGTCGCGCAGCGCCTTCGTCTCGGGCACGGCATCCAGCAGCGCGCGCACCAGCGGGAGCACGGGCGCCGAGTCAGACCGCAGCGCCGCCCCCAGCTCGATGCTGTGCCGCGCCGCCATCACCGCAATGCCGTGATCGCCGACCGGTCCGGAGACGAGGACGACGTCGCCGGGGGCGGCGCGCTCGGGCCCGACGGTGATACGATTGCGCACGCGCCCGATGCCTGAGGTGTTCACGTAGATGCCGTCGCCCTTGCCCCGCTCCACCACTTTGGTGTCGCCGGTGATGACCGGGGCGCCAACCTGTGCGCACGCCCCGGCGATCGAAGTGACGATACGCCGCAGGTCCGCCATGGCGAAGCCCTCTTCGAGGACCAGCCCGACACTGAAACCCAGCGGCTCGGCGCCGCACATGGCAAGGTCGTTTGCCGTCCCGTAAATGGCGAGCGAGCCGATATCGCCACCAGGGAAGAACAACGGCTGGACCACGAAGGTGTCGGTGCTGAAGGCCAGACGTTCGCGACCCACGCTGAGCACGGCGCCATCGCCAAGCTGTGTGAGCGCGTCGCTGCGGAACGCGGGAAGAAAGAACCCTTCGATCAGCTGGGCCATCTGACGGCCACCGCCCCCATGCGCCATTTGCACGACCCCGCCATCCTCGAACGGTAACGGGCAGCTGAGGTCAGCGCCTTGAATGCGGGTGTTCATGTGCGGCACTTCGCGATGGAGCGCGCCTGGTTAGTTGGTACGGCAAGAATCATGAAAGCGAACCTCAGTCGTGGCGGAAGGCTCACTGCCGTAATGGAAATACGCGGCGCACGCACCTTCCGTGGAAACCATCGGCGCACCGAGCGGATGCTCGGGCGTGCAACGCGTCCCGAACTGCGGGCACTGCGGCGGCCGCAGCCGCCCCTGCAGCACACGCCCGCTCAAGCAATCCGCCGGTTCATCGGCGTGGACGTCGGCGAGTCCGAACACGCGCACCGCGTCGAAGCGGGCATACGCCGGGGCGAGCGCGTACCCACTGGCGGGAATTTCTCCCAGGCCGCGCCAGGTGCGGTCGCACACCGTGAACACTGCGCCGACCATCCGCTGCGCCGCCGGGTTTCCGTCGACCAGAGCGGCGCGCTCATATTGGTTTTCGACGTACGCAGCGCCGGCTTCGAGTTGCACGACGGCGGCAAGCACGCCGCGCAGCAGATCGAAGGGTTCGAAGCCGGTCACCACAATCGGAATCCCGTAGCGCGCGGCGATCGGCTCATAGGTCCGGTAGCCGGTGACCACGCACACATGTCCCGGGGCCAGCAAGCCTTGGATCTCGCAGCCGGGTGCGGAGAGCAATGCCTCCAATGCCGGCGGCACCAGCACGTGTGCCACCAGCATCGAGAAATTGTCGAGCCCGGCGCGCGCCGCAGTAGCGACGGCCATGGCATTGGCCGGCGCGGTGGTCTCGAAACCGACGGCAAAGAAGACGACGCGCCGTGCCGGCGAGCGCCGCGCGATCGCCACCGCTTCGAGCGGCGAATGCACGATGCGCACGTCGGCCCCGTGCGCCTTCGCCAGCAGCAGATCACCGCGGCTGCCGGGGACGCGCAGCATGTCGCCGAAGGAGCAGAAGATCACGCCGGGCGTGGCGGCGATGGCCAGGGCCCGATCGATCTGCTCGAGCGGCGTGACGCACACCGGACAGCCCGGCCCGTGCAGGAGGCGCAGGCGTGTGGGCAGCAGCTCGTCGAGCCCGAACTTGCGGATGGCACGTGTCTGGCCGCCGCAGACCTCCATCAGCGTCCACGGCCGCGTGACGGTGGCCTCGATGCGCCGCAGCACGCCGTGGATGGTGTCCGGGTCGCGGTACTCGTCAACGTACCGCATCGTCGGCTCCATCGGGCGCCGCGTCGAGCGCCGCGACCGTTTGCCAGGTTTCGAGCGCCTGCCGCGCCGCGCCTTCGTCGAGGTGCGCGATCGCGAAACCGACGTGCACCAGGACGTAGTCGCCGACCCGCACCTGCGGCACGAAGGCGAGACAGGCGTCGCGCGTCACGCCGTCGAAGTCGACGCGCGCGGTGCGGAAGTCGTCGTCGCCGTCGATCGCAATCACTCGTCCGGGCACGGCCAGGCACATGTCACGTGCTCCTCGCGCCGGCGGTGGACGCGCCCGCGACCATGGCTTGTCCGAGCGCGATGCCGCCGTCGTTGGTGGGGACGCGTTCGTGGATGTAGACGCGACCATGTGGAGTGCGGGCCCGCAGAAGATCCTCGACGAGTCGCGCGTTCTGAAAACAGCCGCCGCTCAGTACCACCGGCAGGCGGCCAACCTCGCGCTCTGCGAGGCGCACCATCTCTCCCGCGGCGGCAGCCATCGTCGCCTGAAAGCGCCCCGCGATGGTCGCCGCCGATCTGCCGGCCAGCAGATCGGTGACCGCGGCGCGCGCGGCCGGGCGCAGGTCGACGGCCGCTGGTTCGCCGCTCTCGAGCTCGAACGCATACGCCTGCCGCTCGTTCGCATCCGCGGCAAACGTGAGCTGCATCGCGACCTGGCCTTCGTAGCGTGACTCCTGTGTGCCCAGGACGAGTGCGCCAAAGGCATCGAAGTAACGACCCACGCCGCGCACCAGCGGCGCCTGCAAACCGTTCGTGACCAGGCGCCGTGCCGCTGCGACGCGTCCGGGCGCGATGCGCTGGAAGACCGGGAGGCGGTCCAACGGTGGATCGCCATCGAACGCGTCATCGAGTAGCGCGAGCGCGATTCGCCATACCTCGCGGATGGCGCGGTCGCCACCGGCGAGCCGGATGGGGCGGAAGGTGGCGAGTCGTCGAAAGCTGCCAAAGTCTGCAACCAGCAACTCACCGCCCCACGCCGTGCCGTCGGTGCCGTATCCGGTGCCGTCCCAGGCCACACCGATGACCGGCCCCGCGAGCCCGTGCTCGGCCATGACACTGGCCACGTGTGCATGATGGTGCTGCACGCCCACGTGCACCGGGGCGGGGTGCTGCGCCGCGTACCGCGTGCTGAAGTAGTCAGGGTGCAGATCGTGCGCGACGACCTGCGGCTCAATCCCGACGAACTGCTGGAAGCGTGCGATCGCGGCTTCGAACGCCGTACAGGCTTCATGGGTTTCGAGGTCACCGATGTGCGGACCGAGCCACGCCGAGTCGCCGTCGGCGAGGCAGAAAGCGTTCTTGAGATGAGCGCCGCAGGCCAGAATCGGCTGCGGGAAACGCTGCGGCACGCGGAGGTGCGCCGGCACCCAGCCGCGGCCGCGGCGCAGCACCACCGGGCGCTGCGCCAGCACGCGTGCGACCGAGTCGTCGCAACGGTTGGCGATCGCGCGGTCGTGCTGCAGAAAGGCGTCGGCAATGCCGCTCAGACGTTGTAGGGCCTCGGCATCGTCGCAGACCATCGGCTCGTCGCTGCGATTGCCCGAGGTCATGACCAGCGGTCCGCCGACCGCGGTGAGTAGGAGCGCGTGCAACGGCGTGTACGGGAGCATCAGCCCGACCAGGGGATTTCCCGGTGCAACCGCGTCGGCGAGGCCGCATCCCCGGCGCCGCTGCACCAGGACGATCGGCCGGCTGGCGGCCATCAGCAGCTCGCTTTCCGCGAGACGTACGCGCGCGAGACGGTCGGCGAATTCCAGATCGGGGACCATTACCGCGAAAGGTTTCCCATCGCGATGTTTGCGGACACGTAACGCGCTGACGGCCGCGGCGTCGGTCGCGTCGCATGCCAGGTGGTATCCACCCAGTCCCTTGATTGACACGATCTTCCCCTGGTGCAGCAGCTGCACGGTCGTCAGGAGCGGATCGCCGAGCATCGTCGCGCCCTGCGGGTTGACCAGACGCAGGTGCGGTCCGCACTGGGGGCACGCGTTCGGCTGCGCATGAAAGCGCCGGTGGCTGGGGTCGTCGTACTCGCGGCGGCAGCGGTCGCACATCGGGAACACGCCCATCGTCGTGCGCTCCCGGTCGTACGGGACGTCGAGGGATATGGTGTAACGTGGCCCGCAGCGCGTGCAGTTGATGAACGGATAGCGATACCGCCGGTCGGTTGGATCGAAAAGCTCTCGCCGGCAGTCGTCGCAAGTTGCCAGGTCAGGTGGGATCGACGGGCGCCGCGCGTCTGCATCATGACGGGCGACGACCCTGCGCGCGGCGGGATGGCTGGCCACGATGGCGAACGTCACCAGGGCTTCGTTCGGGATGGGCTCGCAACGCAGGTGGCTCACCTCTGCGGCCGGCATCGGCGGACGCGCGAGCTGGTCGACGAAACCTTCCAGGGCGTCGCGCTCGCCGAACGCCTCGATGGTCACGCCGGCGGGATGGTTCCAGACCCGTCCGCGAATCGCCGCGGTCTGCGCCAGCTGGTATACCCACGGCCGGAAGCCGACGCCTTGCACCAAACCGGCAACTTCAATGCGCAGCCCGGCCACGGCCGGCCGCTCTGGCTCGCGCGCGGCGCCAGCGTGGGAGGACTGATGATCCGAGGCAGCTTCCATCGCGCCCTTCGGTACTGCAGGAGTTGCGCCAACGGCATCTGGCGTGATGGCGGTCTGCGAACTGCGCAAGCCGGGGCCACTTCTCCCAAACCTGAAAACAACCTGTGCGACCGCCGATAAACGGCGATCGTCCGCGTCTGTTCGGCGAGGTGTGCAATGAATGATCCCCCACTGCCCATGCCACTTCCGGCATGGGCGAGGGTTGGGGTGAGGGCCGCAAGCTCGCTCTCATGTTGACCGTATGCGGTGGGATACGCGGCCTGCGTTCAGATGAACGGAAATTCAGGTTCCATTCATCCGCGGTTCAGCCGCCCGCAGCTATCAACGAGAGGTGCGATGGATCCTGGGCGGCACGCTCGTGCTGAGCTGGTTGGTGGGCGCCACCGGTGCCGCCGCCGAAACCGCACCGCTGACGGTTGACGACTGCGTGCGCCTGGCACTGGCGCGCTCGCCGGCAGCGCGCGCGGCGGGCTTCGACGTGGCTGCGGCGCTGGCCCGCCTGCGGGCGGCACGTGCGGCGTATGCGCCACGCCTGTCGGCGCAAGCCGAGTACGGTCGCGCCGCTGGCTTCGATGAAGCGATCACCAACGGCGGCAGCACGGCGGCGCTGCTGACCGTCGAGGCCACCTTGCTCGATGGCGGATTGCGCGACGCCCAATTCGCCGCTGCCAGCGCCCGGGTGCACTCCGCCAAAGCCCTGGAGCAACAGCGCCTTGCCGACGTTGCCTTCGCCGTGCGCGTCGCCGACTTGAGCGCCGTCGCCGCGCACGCCGAGGTGGCGATTCAACAACGCACGCAGCGCACGTTGCACGACTATGCGGACCTCCTGCAGCGCCAGGAGCAACTCGGCGCGGTGCCGTACAACGACACCCTGCGCGCCCGCCTGGCCGCCGACACCGCCGGTGCCGCGGCGCGCGGCGCCGCGGCGGAACGCGACGCGGCATTGAGCGAGCTGACGACGTTGACCGGCACTGACCTGACCGCGGAGCTGCTGGTCGAGCCGCCGGAGCACTCCTTTACGCCTGCCGACACGGCAACTATCGAGGCAAGCCCGGTCCTCACCGAGGCCCAAGCGGCCGTTGAAGCTGCGCGCCATGAGACCGAGGCGGTGCGCAGCGAGTGGCGGGGCCACGTGCAGCTCACCGCTAGTGGCGGGGCGCTCGGCGTCAGCCCCGACCACACCTTTCAAGACAACGGGGGCGGCCAGTTTCTCCTTGGCTTCGCGCTGCCGCTGTACGATGGCGGCGCCGCCGCGGCGCGGATTGCCGCCGCGGCGGCGGCCGCAGACAGCGCGGCGGCGGAGCTGCGCGAGTCGCGATTGACCCTGGTAACCGCGCTGGCCCGGGTGCGCATCGACGCGCGGCGCGCCACCGCGGACCTGGCGGAATGGCAGCACGCGGTGCCACGCGCCGCCGAAAACTTCGAGCTCATGCGCGCCCGCTACCTCGGCGGCGGCAATGCCCGGCTGCTCGAAGTGCTCGATGCGCTGACCCAATACGTCGATACGCAGCTCGCAGTGCAGCGCGCGCGCCTGGCCGCCGGCCTTGCGATCGCCAAGCAACAGCAGCTTGTCGGAGAGGTGACACCATGAGGCCTGCGGCCGGCGTCTTTTCTATGGCCCGCTTCCTTTGGTCGCTGCGGGCGGCTTTGCCAGACAATGCGGAATCTGGTTGTACACGTCGGCCTCATCCCCAAGCCCTCAAGCCCTCAAGCCCCCAAGCCCTCACGCGCAGGCTACTCAGCGTCATGATGGTCGCGCTGGCCGCCTGCCACGAGGAAGCGGAAGCGCCCCCGGTGAAGCCGCAACCGGCGCAAGTCCGGGTGGCAGCGGTGCGCACCGGTGACATTAGCGAGACGCTCAACGCCACCGGGGAGACGGCGGCGCTGTCGGTGCTGCGCCTGGCCTCTCCGATCGCCGGCCGCATCACCGTGCTCAACGCGCGCGCCGGCGACCATCTCGATGCCGGCGCGGTTGCCGCGCGGGTGCTGTCGCTCGAAAACGAGGCCGCGGTGCACGGCTTCGCACTGCTCGACACAACCAGCACGCTGAGCCCGGCGGAGCGCACGCGGGCGCAGCGACTGCAGCACGACCTGGCGGCGCGCGACATCCCGTTGCGCGTGCCGTTCGCCGCCGTGGTCGCCGAGCGCCTGCATAATCCCGGCGAACAGGTGGCGTCGAATGACGTGCTCCTCGAGCTCTTCGATCCACGTTCCCTCTACGTGCTGGCGCAGGTGCCGGTGGAGGCCGCGGCGCAGATTCATCCCGGTCAGGCCGCTGAGATCACGATTGGCGGCACGACGGTGCCTGGGCAAGTCGAGTTGCTGGCCGCGGCGCTCGTTCCGCAGACACTGACCGTTCCGGTGCGCATTACGCTGGCACGCCCGCTCGATCCAGCGCTGCTGCACGCGGCCGTCACCGTGCACATCACTGTCACGCAGCATCACGACGTGCTGCTCATTCCGCGTTCGGCGTTGCTGTCGTCGAACGTCGCGAATGAGGCGGTGGTCATGGTGGCCGCCGGCCGCACGGCCCGCCGGCACACGATTCGGCTCGGCCTGCGCACGGCATCGGACATCGAAGTCGTCGAGGGCCTCGCCACCGGAGATCTGGTCCTGGCGGATGGGCAGTATGCGTTCCCTGACGATGCGCCGATCGAGCCGCGCAGCGCGAGCGACTGATGGTTGGCGACTTCATCCGCCACAACCGCGTCGCCATCCTCGGCCTGACGGTCTTGTCAGTCGGTGCCGGCCTATGGGCAGCGTCCACCATGCCGGTGGCGATTTTTCCCGAGGTTGCTTTTCACCGCATCAGCGTCATCGCGCGCGCCGGTGATCTGCCGGTCGAGCAGACACTCACTGCCGTCACCCGGCCGCTCGAGAACGCCGTGGCCGGTGTCCTCGGGATCGAAACGATTCGCTCGATGACCACCCGCGGCGGTGCGCAGCTCGATCTGGTTTTCGGCTGGCACGACGATATCCCGCGCGCGCTGCAGCTGGTGCAGTCGGCGATGGAAGAAGCGCGCGGCGAGCTGCCGGCTGGTGCCGTAATGGAAGCGCGCATGCTCGACACCTCCGCCTTTCCCATCGTCGGCATTGCCGTGACCTCGCAGCAACGTACGCTGGCGCAGCTGTCGGACTTCGCGATCTACGAGGCGGCGCCGCAGCTGCGCACCATCCCCGGCGTCTACCGCGTCGAGCTCAGCGGCGCCAAGGTGCGTGAGTATGCCCTCACCATCGATCCCGCCGCGTTGGTGCAGCATCGGCTCGATCTCGCGGCGGTTGAGACCGCGGTGCGCAACTCGAACGTGATTGCCGCCGGCGGCCAGGTACGTGACGGATATCAGCTTGCCCTGACGGTGGTGCGCGGACAGGGCATTGATCCGCAAGGGTTGCTGAACGTCGTGGTGGCTGAAGACCACGGCACGCCGGTGCGCCTGGGCGACATCGGTCGCATCGAGGCCAGCCTGCGTGAGGACTTCACTCGCGCCGCAGCCAACGGCGAGACCGCGGTGCTCGTCGGCGTCTCCCGGCAGCCGTTGGGCAACACGGTCACCATCTCGGACGGCGTGCGGCGGCAACTCGCGGTGCTGGCACAGGCGCATCCGGAATTCCAGTTCTCCGTGGTCTACGACCAGGCCGACCTCGTGCGCGCGGCCGTCGGCAGCGTTCGCGACAGCATCGCCATTGGCGTGTTGCTCGCGGTCGGTACCATCTTCTTCTTCATCGCCCATGCGCGCACCACCCTGGTGGCTGCGGCCGTCATCCCCTCGACCGTGCTGATCAGCTGCGTGGTGCTGCGCGGATTGGGCATGAGCTTCAACCTGATGACCCTGGGCGGCATCGCCGCGGGTATCGGTTTGATTCTCGACGACGCGATCGTGGTGGTGGAGAATTTTCACCGGCATCGCATTCTCGGCGAGCCCGCAGCTACCGCGTTGCCGGCGTCGGTCAACGAAATCACCCATGCGCTCCTGGGATCGACGTTGACTCCGGTAGCCGTGCTGCTGCCGCTCGGGCTACTGGGCGGCGTGCCCGGCGCGTTCTTCCAGCCGCTGGCGGTGACGATGTCGGTGGCGCTGCTGGTGTCGCTGGTTCTGGCGTTGAGCTTCACGCCGGCGTTGGCGGCGACGCTCGAGTCGTCCACGACGCGGCGTGCGCGCACCGGGCTGGGTGATCGGATGACGGCGTGGCTCGGACACTTCTATACGCGGAGCTTGCGTTGGGCGCTCGGGCATCGCTGGGTCGTGCTGCTCATCGGCGGAGGATTCGCGCTGCTCGCCGCCGTGGCGTATCGTCACGTCCAAACCGGATTCGTGCCGGAGATGGACGAAGGCGCTTTCGTGCTCGACTACTGGACGCCGCCGGGGACGGCGCTGCCCGAAACGTTGCGCCTGCTGCAAAAGGTCGACGCGATCCTGCAGCAGACGCCGGAGGTGGCAGGGTTCGCGCGCCGTACGGGTGCCGAGCTCGGTTTCTTCCTGACGGAGACGAATCGTGGCGATTATACGGTGCGCTTGCACGCGCGGCGCGACCGCGGCATCGAGGCGATCATGGACGGTGTGCGCGACGCGATTCACGGCCAGGTGCCCGGAATGCGCGTCGAGTTTGTGCAAATCATGCAGGACATGATCGGTGACTTGAGCGGCAATCCGAATCCGGTGGAGATCAAGCTTTTTGGGAGCGATCAGGCATTGCTGGAGCGGACGGCGCGCGCCACCAACCAGCTGCTCGCGCAAGTGCCGGGGATCGTCGACAACTTCGACGGCATTACGGAAGTGGGCCCGACGTATCAGGTCGACATCGACGAGCAGCGCGCCAACCTGCTCGGGCTGAGTGCGGAGACGGTGCAGCATTGGCTGGAGACCGCGGTGACCGGCACAGTGGTCGGTCAGGTGATCGAGGGCGACCGCGCCATCCCGCTGCGCGTGCGCTATCCGGATGCATATCGCGATGGGCTGGCGGCACTGGACGATCTCACGTTGGTGGCGGGACAGAGCCGGTTGGCACCGCTACGATCCCTGTCGCATACGGGCCCCGGTCCGTTGGCCGTGCAGCGGACGCGCGAGAACCTGCGCCAGCTGCTGCGCGTCACCGCGCGCTTGAACGGGCGTGATCTCGGTACGGTGAACGCTGGCGTCCAGCGTCTGCTGGGGCACGATCTGCGTCTGCCGGCGGGGGTGACGCTGGAATACGGCGGGCTCTATGCCAGCCAGCAGCAGGCATTCGGCGAGCTGCTCGTGGTGTTCCTGGGTGCGCTGGCGTGCGTCGGAGCGCTGCTGCTGGTGGAGTTTGGATCGGTGGCGGCGGTTGTGGCGATCGTGGTCGGGAGTAGTCTGGCCCTCTCCGGCAGCTTGCTCAGCTTGTGGGTCACCGGGACCGCGCTTAATGTGTCGTCGATTGTCGGCATGATCATGGTCGTGGGAATCGTGGCCAAGAACGGCATCTTGCTGCTCGACTTCGCGGGGCGCGAGTACCGGCAGACGGGCGATCTGGAGGCGGCGCTGGTCCGCGCCGGCAGCGTGCGCCTGCGGCCCATCCTCATGACGTCACTGGCCGCCATCGCCGGCCTGGCGCCGCTGGCGTTCGGCATCGGCGCCGGCAGTCAGATGCAGCAGCCGTTGGCCATCGCCATCCTCGGCGGCGTATCGCTGTCGATGCTGTTCTCGCTCATCGGCGTGCCGCTGCTGTTCCGGCTGCTGGCGCGGCCGGGACGGGCGACGACGGAGCCCGGGCATGCGCCTGCTGGTGGTTGAGGACGAGCAGACGCTGGCGCGCTACCTGCGCCGCGGGCTCGAGGAAGCGGCGTGGACCGTCGACCTCACCGACACCGTCGAGGCGGCGTGGCGTCTCGTATTGCTCAACCCCTACGATCTGATCGTTCTCGATCTCGGCTTGCCGGGTGCCGGCGGCGGCGAGCTGCTGCGGCGGGTCCGCGAGGCCGGGATGAGCGTTCCGGTGCTGATCCTCACGGCGCGCGGCTCGGTGGACGACCGTGTGGCCGGGCTCGATGCGGGGGCTGACGACTATCTCAGCAAACCGTTCGCGTTTTCCGAGCTCGTGGCGCGCAGCCGCGCCCTGTTGCGTCGCGGGCGGGAACCGCGGGCTCCGGTGTTGCGGGTCGGCGATCTGCAGCTGGATCGGCTGACGCGGCAAGCGCGGCGGGGCCCGCGGCACATCGAGCTCACGGCGCGCGAGTTCACGGTGCTGGAGTATCTCATGTGCCACGCCGGCGAGGTGGTGACCCGCACGATGCTCGCCGAGCACGTGTGGGGCGAGCACTTCGACTCGCTCTCCAATCTGATCGAGGTGTTCGTCAACCGCTTGCGCAAGAAGCTCGAGGTTGACGGTGCGGCGCGCCTGCTGCACACCGTCCGCGGCGCCGGCTACGTGATGCGCGAGGACACACCGTGAGACGCTCGATTCGCGCCCGCCTGCTCGTCTGGATGCTCGCCTTCCTGATTCCCCTATCGGTAGCCGCCGGGTGGCTGCTGATCGAGATGTTCGGGAACCGGCTGCTGCACGACCTGGATGTGGCGCTGCAAGAGGAAGCGGAGACCATCGCCGAGGTGTTGGGAACGTCGGCCGACCCCGCCGCGATCAACGGTCTGCTCACCCGCATCGCCGGCGAAGGCGCGAGCGGAACGCACAAGTATGTCACGGTCAGCCGCGACGGTCAGGTGATCGCCGCGGTGCCGCACGACGCGCAGGCGGTACTGCGTTCGGGCGATCCGCAGTTGCGTATCGTGCAGTACGTATCGCACGACCGCTCGATTACGGTGGCCATCGGCGTGTCGGCGACGGCGGCGCTGCACGCCAAGCAGCGGCTGACGTCGCTGCTCGCCATCGGCATGCCGCTGCTGCTGGTGCTCTGCGGCACCGGCTTGTGGCTGATCACTGGCCGCGCGTTGCGGCCGCTCGAAGCTGCCTCGCGACAACTCGATGCGATTGCCGCCGACAACCTCGCGGTACGTGTAGTGGTCGAGAACCCCACCGACGAAGTCGGCCGCATGGTGACCGTGCTCAACCGCATGCTCGATCGCCTCCAGGGCGCCGTCAGGGAGCTGAAGCGGTTCACCGCCGACGCGGCGCACGAGCTGCGCACGCCGCTCACCGTCCTGCGCACCGGTCTCGATGTGGCGCAGTCGCGCGAGCGTTCCGCCGCCGAGTACCGCGCCGCGCTGGGCGAGGCGCTGGCCGCGACAGAGCGCATGTGTCGCTTGGCGGAGGATCTCCTGACGCTGACACGCCTCGAAGCGGCGGGAACCCTCGGTGCGCCGGTGCCGGTGGATCTGAACGAGATGTTGCACGAGTTGGCGGCGGCCTGGCACACGGATGGGTTGGAGGAATCGACGACTACGATCGACGTGCAGGTCACAACCGAGGCGGCGGCGTGGGTCAGCGGGAACGCCGGCGATCTCTATCGGCTGTTCAACAATCTCATCGACAACGCGGTGCACCACGGTGCCGGCGGCACTCCGCCCCGCGCCGGCATTCAGCTCACGACCCGCAGAGTCGGCGATTGCGTCGAAGCGGCAGTGGCCGATAGCGGCCCTGGTCTCGCGCCGGAAGACCTGGAGCGCATTTTCGACCGCTTTCATCGTGGCAATGGTGCGCGCCGCGCACCGAGCGGCACGGGCTTGGGACTAAGCATCGCCCAGGAGATCGCGCGGGCGCACGGCGGTGAGATCCGGGCGGCAAATCGCGAGAGGGGCGGCTGCGTGTTCACGGTGACGTTGCCGCCTCTCCAGATCGACCGCCGCCGATGGCTGAAGCCCGCGGCTGAATGAAAAGAAAGCCCGGTAACCCGGGCTGTAAGCCGGGGGCTTGAGTCCCCGGTGACGGTGGCGTGAAGCTGACTGTCGTTAGCGTCCAAGCCCATGCCGGCAGCAGCGCCGCCGGCAACGTATACAAACTGAAACATCCCGCGGAGCGAACCTCTCTTCTCTCCAGAATGCGAATCTGCTTAAGTAAACGACCGTTTGGGAGGAGCCGATGAAGCTTGCCTACAGTCCGGCGCACGAGGCGCTGCGCCAGGAGCTGCGCGCATATTACAGCAAGTTGCTCACCCCTGAGCTGCGCGAGGAGATCGGTCGCAGCGAAGGCGTGGGGCCCATCGTGCGCCGGGCCGTGCGGCAGATGGGCGAGGATGGATGGCTCGGCATCGGCTGGCCGAAGCAGTACGGCGGGCGCGGCATGACGCCGATCGAGCAGTTCATCTTTTTTGACGAGTCGATGCGTGCCGGCGCGCCGGTGCCGATGCTCACGGTCAACTCGGTGGCACCGACGCTCATGCAGTTCGGCTCCGAGGAGCAAAAACAATTCTTTCTGCCGAAGATTCTCAAGGGTGAAATCCACTTCGCCATCGGTTACACCGAACCGAGCGCCGGCACCGACCTGGCGTCGTTGCAGTGCAAGGCGGTGCGTGACGGCGACGACTTCGTCATCAACGGCCAGAAAATCTTCACCAGTCTGGCGACCGACGCCGACTACATCTGGCTCGCCGTCCGCACCGACCCGTGGCCCGATCCGGAACATCCCGAGAAGACGAAACACAAGGGCATCTCAATGCTCATCGTGCCGCGCCAGACACCGGGCGTGCGCGTCGTGCCGATCAAGAACATGGGCGAGATGAATACCAACCAGACCTTCTACGACGACGTACGCGTGCCGGTGGCGAACCTGGTCGGCAAGCTCAACGCCGGCTGGAAGCTGATCGTCAGCCAGCTCAATCACGAGCGAGTGACCCTGTGCAGCTCGGGAATGATCGAAGGGCATTTCGAGGATGTGACACGCTGGGCAAAAGAGACGACGCTGGCTGACGGCCGGCGCGTCATCGATCAGCCGTGGGTGCAGCTCAACCTTGCCCGCATCCATGCCCGGCTCGAGTTTCTGCGGCTGATGAACTTCAAAGTTGCCTGGGGTGCGGAGCAGAACCAACCGCTGAACCCCGCCCACGCCTCGACCATCAAGGTCTTCGGCACCGAGTTCTATCTCGAAGCCATTCGCCTGATGCTCGAGATTCTCGGCCCCAGCGGCACGTTTCGTTCAGGATCGCCGGACGCCGCACTGCGCGGGCGCGTCGGGTTCATGCTGCGCGCCATTCACATCCTCACCTTCGGCGGCGGCACCAACGAGATGCAGCGCGACTTGATCGCGCTGTTCGGGCTGGGCATGCCGGTGCAACCGAGATTCTGAACTACAAGGGATAGCATTAAGGGGTTAGGGGGGAAGCGGTTGAGCGGTTGAGCGGTTATGCGGTTAGGTGGCAGGTGGAGTGACCCTAACCCCGAACCCCCTTCATCATCTTGGAGCGAAATGATGGATTTCTCACTGACGGATGAACAACGGGCGCTCGCCGATCTGGCGGGGAAGATTCTTGCCGACGCCGCGACGCTTGAACGGTTGAAGGCGACCGAGCAGAGTGACGCGCGTTACGACCGCGATCTGTGGGCTGAGTTGGCGAAGGCCGGCTTGCTCGGGGCGGCGCTGCCGGAGTTGGTGGGCGGCAGTGGCGGCGGATTCTTCGAGGCGTGTCTACTGCTCGAACAGCAAGGGAAGCGGGTTGCCATGCTGCCGTTGCTGTCGACCATCGTTTCAGCGGCGATGCCGCTGGCACGCTTCGGCTCGCGCCAGCAACAGCAGCGTTGGCTCCCGGAAGTCGTCAGCGGTAAGACCCTGCTCACCGCGGCGCTGACCGAGCTGGATAGCGACAGCTACGCTCCGGCGACCATAGCGGCGGCCGACGGGACAGGCTGGCGCCTGAGCGGTGTCAAGACCGCCGTGCCCGTTGCGAACCGTGCTGCCGCCGTGCTCGTGCCGGCGCGTACGGAGCGCGGCGACGTCGGAATCTTTTTCGTCGATCCACAGGCGCCGGGCGTTACGTTGGCACGGCAGGAAACGACGAACTGGGAAGCGCAATTCCACCTGGAGCTGGCTGACGTGAAAGTGGGCGCAGACCGCCTGCTCGGGTCGATCGAGCGCGGCGCGCAGCAGCTCAGCTGGATCGTTGATCGCACGACCGTCGGGTTATGTGCGATCGCGGCGGGCGCTTGTCAGGAAGCGGTGCGGCTCACCGCGGAGTATGCGTCGAACCGCAAGCAGTTCGACAAGCCCATCGCGATGTTCCAGGCGGTTGGCCAGCGTATGGCCGACGCGTACATCGACAACGAGGCGGTGAGCGTGACGATGTGGCAGGCGGCGACGCGGCTGCACGACGAGATGCCGTCGGACAAGGAGATCGCCACCGCGAAATACTGGTCGGCGGAAGGCGGCAGCCGGATCGGCCACGCTGCGCTGCACCTGCACGGCGGCATCAGCATCGACGTCGACTATCCGATCCATCGCTATTTCCTATGGCTGAAGCAGCTCGAATACACGCTGGGCGCGGCGACGCCGCAACTGGCGCGACTCGGCGCGCTCATCGCGGCCGAGCCGGTGGCGGCGGGCTAGCTACAGCCTTGTGCAAAACACGGCCACTGGGCCGCGTCGATTCAACCTCTCGGCCGCGAATAGCTGCCAAACCGTAGCAAAGTGTGCCTCCCGCTGTCGATTTTCCTTGATACGTAGGCCTA